>Ga0209212_1000255_pt1 | contig 111269 bp, 95 predicted proteins | sample RifGroC2_FD_183996 | JGI IMG/M metagenome (GOLD analysis project Ga0209212, IMG submission 183996) | Groundwater microbial communities from Rifle, Colorado, USA - Groundwater C2 (SPAdes) (version 2) | ecosystem: Environmental > Aquatic > Deep subsurface > Groundwater | place: Rifle, Colorado... | reverse complement strand
TTCTATGCCGCTGGACTGCTCCAGCGAAGCGGCGGAAATCTCGGCCATGATATCGGTCACCCGCTTGATGCTGGTAACGATCTCCTGGGTGGTATGCCCGGCCTCTTCCACCAGCCTGCTGCCATCCTGGACCTTGCCGACCGAATCCTCGATCAGGGCCTTGATCTCCTTGGCAGCGGCGGCGCTACGCTGGGCCAGGCTGCGCACCTCGGCGGCCACCACGGCAAACCCCCGCCCCTGTTCGCCGGCCCGGGCCGCTTCCACTGCGGCATTCAGCGCCAGGATATTGGTCTGGAAGGCGATGCCGTCGATCACGCCGATGATATCCGATATCTTGCGGGAACTGTCGGTAATCGATTCCATCGTGCGCACAACCTTATTGATCACGTCGCCACCTTTTACCGCTACACCGCTGGCGCTGATCGCCAGCTGGTTGGCCTGCTGGGCGTTGTCGGCGTTCTGCTTGACGGTGGAAGTCAGTTCCTCCATGCTGGAGGCGGTTTCTTCGAGCGCCGAAGCCTGCTCTTCGGTCCGCTGGGAAAGGTCGGCGTTGCCGGCCGAAATCTGCTCGGTGGCCGTGGCAATTGAATCGGCCCCGCTGCGCACTTCACCAACTATTCGCGCCAGACCTTCATTCATCTCTTTCAATGACCCCAAAAGGTGTCCGGTCTCGTCCTGGCTGTCGATCTCGATCTTGACGGTCAGGTCTCCGGCCGCGATCTGTTCCGACACGCTGATGGCCCTGTCAAGGGCTTCCTTGATCCGGCGGGCAACCAGCCAGGCAAAGGCAAAGATCACCAGGGCCAGCACTGCTGTAGCTCCGAGAATCTTGATGCGCGTCTTTGCCACCTCTTTTTTGACGTCATCGACGTAGATACCGCTGCCGACGACCCAGCCCCATTCCTTCATCAGCTTGATGTAGGAGATCTTGTCCACGGGCTTTGTAGAGCCGGCCTTTGCCCATTGGTACTCGACGATTCCTTCCCCTTTATCTTTCGCCACCTTGACAAATTCGACGAAGATCTGCTTGCCGTTGGGATCCTTAATATCGGCCACGTTCTTGCCGATCAGATCCTGGTTTGCACCATGGGTAAGCACCTTTGGTTCCAGATCGTTGATCCAGAAGTATTCGTTGCCGTGATACCGGATGGTCCTGATTCTCTCCAGAGCCCTCTTCTGGGCTTCCGCCAACGGGAGGGCGCCGGCTTTCACCTGCACCTCATACCCTTCGAGAATCGCATAGACCACGTCAACAACGCCCTTGGTCGCCAATTCTTTTTCCGCCAGCAGGTTGTGTTCCATGTATGGCAGCAGATAAAAAGTGACCCCCAGTATCAGCAAAGCGATGGTGGTGATTGAGATGCTCAGTATCTTGTTGAGGATTTTCCAATTTTTAAAGCTCTTGATTTTCATGCTGTTACCGCCTTTCCCCTTGTATTTGATCAGTTTACCTGTTCCATGACCTGCATCTCTTCACTGCTCATCAGCTTTTCGATATCCACCAGGATCAGCATCTGGTCGTTCAGCGTACCGAGCCCGGTGATATAATCCGTATCCATCGCCGCCCCCATTTCAGGAGCCGGCTTGATCTGGTCTCCGCTAAGGGCCACAACGTCGGAAACACCGTCAACCACCATTCCGATTACCCTGCCCAGAACGTTCATGATGATCACCACGGTAAATTCGTTGTAGCTCGGAACGCCAACCTTGAACTTGATCCGCATGTCAACGATCGGTACGATCACACCGCGCAGGTTTATCACACCCTTGATGAACTCCGGAGCGTTGGCGATATGGGTAACCGTATCGTATCCACGGATCTCCTGAACCTTGAGGATATCGATCCCGTACTCCTCGCTTCCCAGGGTGAAGGTGAGGTACTCCGAGGCGACACCCGTCCCGTTTTTGCCGATAAGTTCCTGACCTGTCTGCATAATTTGAATTACCTCCGTTTGATGATGTTCATGCAAAGACTATTTCTGTTTTCTCATCCGAAACAATGAGTTTACGTCCAGTATCAGCGCAACCCGGCCATCGCCCAGAATGGTGGCTCCGGCCGTGCCCTCGACCTTGCGGTAATTTGTTTCGATACTCTTAATGACCACCTGGTGTTCATCAAGCAGGGCATCCACCAGAAGCGCCGCCTTTTCGCCCTCGACATCGATCAGGATCAGAATTCCTTTTCCCGGTTCCTTGACCAGCGCATCCATGTTGAACAGCTCGTACAACGCAATGATCGGGATGTATTCACCACGCACATGAACCACGTTTCCACCGTTGACTGTCTTCAGGCTTTCAGGTGCGGGCTGGAGCGATTCCACGATCGAGTTGAGCGGGATGATGAATTTCTCCTGGCCGACCGCAACCGAAAGCCCATCCAGAATAGCGAGTGTCAGCGGCAGGCTGATGGTGACCCTCGTACCATTGCCGGGCTCGGACGATATATTGACCCTGCCGCTCATGGACTGTACATTTCTCAAAACAACGTCCATACCGACTCCGCGTCCGGAAATATCCGTAACGCATTCGGCGGTGGAAAAGCCCGGAGCAAAGATCAGCTGCCAGACCTCCTCGTCACTCATGTTGTCGGAGGCCGGAATACCGCGTTCGGCGGCCTTGGCGAGAATTTTGGCGCGATTCAGACCGGCGCCGTCGTCAATCACGTCGATAACGATCCGGCCGCCAATCTGCGAGGCGCGCAGCGTGATGGTGCCGCAGGGCTCTTTCCCGGCCGCGATTCTCGCCTCGGGAGTCTCCAGCGCATGATCCATGCAGTTGCGCACCAGATGGGTGAGCGGGTCGGTAATCTTTTCAATCAACCCCTTGTCCAGCTCGGTGGTATCCCCGACTGTTTTCAGTTCCACCTGTTTGCCCAGCTTCGCGGCCAGTTCACGCACCATGCGGGGAAAACGGCTGAAGACGATGCTGATCGGCACCAGGCGGATCGACATGACACTCTGCTGCAGGTCACGGGTGTTGCGCTCCAGCTGCAACAGGCTCCGGTGAAGATTTTCGTGGAGTACCGGGTCGAGAACGGTTGCGGTCTGGGCCAGCATCAGCTGGGTAATCACCAGCTCTCCGACCTGGTTGATCAACTGGTCCACCTTGGTAACGCCGACACGGATCGACGACTCGGCCTCGCTGGTGCGGCGGCCATAGGCTCCGGCAGCAAGCTCGTTTTTGTCGTAGGCCCTCCTGCCGGTCGCTGCTCCTGCGGGATCGGCAGCGGATTCGCCGGTGGGCATCAAGCGGGTATTTTCTGGCGGAGTCACCGTGGCAATTGCTTTGGAATCATCGCTGGCACTAATTTCCCTGACATTTTCCGATACCGTACGCAGCTGCAGCTGATCCAGATCGGCCACGAATTCAAAAATGTCGCGAATATCCGCTTCGCCGGCAGTTGTGACCAGAGTCATGCGCCAACTGCAGACACAGATTTCCGGATCAATTGAATTGAAATCGGTCGTTGCCGGTAACCCGGCGGTTACGGTCAACTCACCCAGCTCTTCCAGTTCGGCAAACAGGTTTTCCAGGCGGATGCCGCGCCTGAAGATATCGGGGTCAGGGGTGAACACGAGCTCATAGCGCTGATCGGAGTGCTCTGAGGCAACGGTACCTGATTGAGCGATTTCCTCGGGAACCGGTATCATTGCCGCAGAAGCGCTCCCGGCCGGAGCATCTAAGCTGCCGGCATCGATAACCTGCTGCAGTTTGGCACTGATCTGCTCAATGGCCTCCTGCCGCACGAAGGCTCCGTCACGGTGCCCGGCCAGCTGCATGGAAATCACGTCACCCGCTTCAAGAAAAAGATCGACCATGGCAGTACTGAAGGGGATCTCATGATTGCGCATGCGGTCCAGCAGGGATTCCAGAACATGGGTGACGACGGTCATATCCTGAAAGCCGAAAATCCCCGCCCCCCCCTTGATAGAATGGGCCGCCCTGAAGATTGCATTCAGCTGTTCCTCGTCAGGCCCCTCATCGGGAAGCGACACAAGTATCTGTTCCATCTCGGCCAGGTGCTCGGCGCATTCCTCGAAAAAGACCTGGTTGAACTGATTGAGATCTATGTTGTTATTCTGATCGGACTGAGTCATGCGGAATTCCTTGGTGATCAATGTGAGAGATTGAATTCACTGTCAAATCCCAAAAAATGGATTTTGGATCTGATCGTATCTGGAATGTTGGTCAGTTGCGCACTTATATTGTTCTGTTTCAGACCGCTCAGGAATAGCGCCAGCAACTGGCAGCCACAGGCATCTATGTCGGTGACGCCCGTCAGGTCCACCAGCAGAGCGCCGCTCGTTGAGCAATCATTCCGTTCGCCGGAAGCGCCGGAATCCAAAAGACGGGCAAGACAGTTCATCAGCGCCGGATACTTCCCGGCTACGGTACTCATCGAGCATTCGCCATCCAGGCATGTTTTTAACGATTCGCCGGCTTCGGTATTCATATCATCCCCATTCGATTAGAGTGATTGTTGCCTCAAGCATTAATTCTGCGAATAAAAGTCACATCGTCATGTATGGCAACCGGATAGAAGCCATGTTTCTCAAGATGCCTGAGCCACAGGGCCAGGATGCTGTATCCGCTGCTGTCGATCGAGGTAATGCCGTTCAGGTCGATCTCGGTCACAATATGCCCGTCGGGATTACCCGCGACATAGTGCAGGGCACGGTCGGAAATCCTGAGCGATTGCAGCGCGACCTGCTGCAGATGTTCAGCCACGGTACCGGCGATCCAGTCACCATCTACCCGCACCAAATACTTACCATTTTCATTCCATATATCTGTCATCACATTCTCCGTATTCAGGCAGGTTACACTTGCCGGTATACAGAGCACTGCGCATGCCAACGCGTGCTTAATATTTTCAATAATAATTCAGAGAAGTTATCAGTTTAAGGTTATATGGAGGGGAGCGACGATGATTGACAGCCGGAGGCACTATTGCAGCTAATCAGCTGTAAACAGTGGAATTATTCGAAAGGACAGAAGTTGACGCCGCAACTTTTGTCGCAGGGGTATATTATGGAGGGGCTGCGTTACGGTTCCGAGCGCGTCAGGCGCTTGTTCAAGGCCTGGCGGGTAATCCCCAGGTAGGTAGCGGCCAGGCGCTGGTTGTCGCCGGCCAGGCGCAACGCCTCGCGAATCAGCTGATTCTCGGCATCCTTCAGTGTGGGGAATCCATTGCAAAAGGGGCAGACCGGGCAGCGGCTCTCAAAGACGGTGCTGTCGCATGAAGCAACCAGCTCACGTCCGATCGCCACGATAAAGGGCTCCAACGGCAGGACACGCCCGGCATGGCGGGCGACGGCGTCGTGAACCATCGCCTCCAGTTCGCGGATATTGCCGGGAAAGCGGTATGCTTTCAGATAACGGTTGAGTTCAAGGGGAACTGCCGGGCATGCTTTACCGAGGCCGGCGGCGGCCTTCTCGATAAAATGGGTCAGAAGCAGCGGGATGTCCTCGCACCTCTCCCGTAACGGCGGCAATTCGACCCGATGGGCACATAGCCGGTAAAAGAGGTCGGGACGGAAGCAGCCTTTCTCCATCAGACTCTTGAGGTCGGCATGGGTGGCGGCCACAACCCGAACGTCACTCTTTTGCGGTTTGTCCGCTCCCAGCGGCAGATATTCGCCCTCCTGCAGCAGTCGCAGCAGTTTGACCTGCGATGAAGGTGTCAAGTCGCCGATCTCGTCCAGAAAAAGAGTGCCGCCGGACGCCTGGCGGATCAAACCTTCCCTGGTCCGTTCGGCGCCGGTAAAGGCGCCGCGCTGGTGACCGAAGAGAGTGTCACTGAACATCGTATCGTCCAGTCCGGCAAGGTTGATCGCGACAAAGGGACCGCCACGTCCGCTCAACTCATGTACGGCACGCGCCGCCAGTTCCTTGCCGGTGCCGGTCTCGCCGGTGATCAGCACCGGTTGCCGGGAGGGCGCCACCGATTCGAGGTAGAGGAAGATATTGCGCATCCTGGGGGAGGCGGTCACTATTTTGCTGAACGCGGTTTCCCTGCCGAGCGTTCCCTGCGCGAGACAGCGGCGCAACGTCTCCAGATCGCAACGTGTCCGGGCCAGCTCGTAAGTGGTGCGCACCGTTGCAATCAGGCAGTCCTTTTCCACCGGCTTGACCAGATAGTTGTCGGCGCCGTTACGCATGCAGGCAACCGCTGTCTCCAGGCAATTGACAGCGGTCACCATGATCACTGCCAGATCCGGATAGGCGGCCTTGATCTGTTTCAACAACTCGCTGCCGGTAACATGCGGCATTGTCATATCGAGCAGGACCAGCGCGACCGGCTGTTCCGACAGCAGATCCATCACGCGGCGGCTGTCGGACCGGGTCAACACATTCTTGAATCCCGCCCGCATCAGGATCAGCCGGCTGCTGAACAACAGCTCCTCTTCATCATCCACCAGCAGTATGGCGGGTTCGATCGGATCACTTTTCATTTTACGCTCCGTTACGCAACGCGATTTTCAACCTGACAACCGCCTTGGTCCCTTTACCCGGCTCACTTTCGAAAGTCAAGGCACCACCCTGTTCATTAACGATACTGTCGCTGATCGAAATTCCCAGACCGGTGCCACCGTCGTCATGGCGGGTCGAGAAGAACGGCTCCTTCAGTCGTGCAAGCGTTTCTGCTTTCATCCCGCACCCCTGGTCGGCCACCACAACCACGACCTCACCGTTCCCTTTGTCGAAGGACGTGCTGACCACCACGGACTGGTTCCGTGCTGAAATGGCCTGCAGGGAATTGGCGATCAGATTGATCAGCACCTGCTCGATCTGTTGCATCGATCCGCTGACCGGTGGCAGATCATTGCCAAGCTCCAGCCTGAAGGCATCGGTCTGCCGGTGGATATGGTGGTCGAGCAACGCCGCGGCGTTCGAGACCGCCCGATTGATGTCAAAACCGGATGGACAGGCGCCGGAACCGGGCCGTGCATACTGCTTGAGCTGACTGACAATCGTGTTGATCCGGCGCGACCCGTCCGCCAGGCCGGCCAGGAGCCGTTCGGTGGTGGCCGGTATTTCATCGAACGGAATACCGCTCAGGGTGAAATCCGGTTGCTGTCCGGCATGGGCGGCCAGCACAGGCAGTGCATCACGCCAGATTTCCGTCAGAAGATCCGTGTTGAAGGCGATGTAGTTATTGGGATTATTGATCTCGTGGGCGATTCCGGAGGCGAGCATGCCGATCGAGGCCAGCTTGTGGGCCTGGATCAGGCGGCTTTGAGTGACCTGGACCTGGCGGGTGCGCTCTTCAACAAGTTTTTCCAGATTCTGCTGGTGCTCGCGGACTTCTAACAGCAACCGTGCCCGGTCCAGCACACGCTCCATCGTGATTTTCAACTCTTCGAAATTTATGATCGGCTTGCTGATATAGTCCCAGGCGCCGAGACTGAGTGCGCGGATCGCTTCATCAAGATCCCCCAGGCCGGATACGACCACAATCGGCGTGTAGGGCGACTCGTCACGGACCGACTCCACCACGCCGAATCCGTCCATTACCGGCATTCGCAGATCCGTCAAGACGACATCCGGCAATTCCCTGTGAAAGGTTTCCAGACCGGTCAAACCGTTCTCCGCCATCAACACCCGGTAGCCGACGTCATACAGATAGGCCGCGATCGAATCGCGCACGTAGTATTCGTCATCAATTATAAGAATGGTTTTGGAAGCAGTATTGTTCGTATTATTCATTATCCATTAATCCCGAAGATTTTTTATCTGTTGCCGGCCTGCGCCAGCATCCCGTCGATCCGGTCATAGAGTTCCGACGTCGAGAATGGCTTGGAGATGAAACCGGCATCGCCGTTCATGGCGCCGTTCTTGATGACCTCGTTACTGGTATAGCCCGACATGTACAATACCTTCAGACCGGGGATATGTTCACAGATTCGCCCGTACAGTTGCGGGCCGTTCATCTGCGGCATAACCACGTCCGACAAAAGCAGGTCGATCTTATCAGCATGCAGGAGAGCAATGGCAATGGCATCCTCCGGCATATGGGCCGTCAGCACATGATAGCCTCTGTTCTCCAAGAGTTCACGGGTCATGTCCATCACCATTTCGTTATCCTCCACCAGCAATATGGTGGCGTGACGGCTCCCGCTGGCGGCTTCGGCCAAATGCGTGACTTGTGATCCGGCATCATCGCCTGCCGCCAACGGCAGATAAATTCTGAAGCTGGTACCCTGCCCCCCGTCACTCTGGACATCTATTGTTCCTTCGTGCTGCTTGACGATTCCGTAAACCGTGGAGAGCCCCAGGCCGGTTCCGTGACCAACCGCCTTGGTACTGTAGAACGGCTCGAAAATGTGCGGCATCGCCTCGACGCTGATGCCACAGCCGCTGTCGGCAACGCTCAGCATCACGTATTGTCCGGGCACGATTCCGGAATGTTGTTCACAATATTCGTCATCGAGCATCACATTACCGGTCTCGATCAGTATTGATCCGTTGCCGTCGATCGCATCCTGGGCGTTTACCGCCAGATTCAGCAGAATCTGCTCGATCTGGGTACGATCGGCCAAGACAGGACAGTTGATGGCATTGAAAGAGGTACGGATGGATATGTTTTCGCGGATGGTTCTGCGCAGAATATCGCTGAATGAACTAACGACCTCGTTCAAATCCAGCTGCTGCATCGCCAGCACCTGTTTGCGGCTGAAACTCAATAACTGCCTGACCAGATTCTTGGCCTTGATCGCCGATTCCAGAATGGCCGAGGCCCGCTTGTGAATCGGATCGTCTTCCGCGAACGGTTTGCGGATCATTTCGGCATACACGAAAACCGGGGCTAAAATATTGTTGAAGTCATGGGCGATCCCCCCCGCCAGCAGGCCGATGCCCTCCATCTTCTGCTGCTGTCGCATCTGCTCTTCAAGCTGCCGATGCTCCGATATATCGCTGGCAAGACCGAGGTACCCGGTAATCTGCCCGGCCTCATCCCGCATCGCGGTGATACCGAGCCTGACCGCGAGCAATGAGCCGTCCTTTCTGACATAGGTCCAGTCACGCTCGTTAGGCTCATGACGTCCGGAGAGGATCACAAAAACCTCAAACCCCTCGATCGGCTCGTTAAACCGGCGCGACAGTTCATTGCTCCTGGCGGAAACTTCCTCGGGCAGATGGAACAGGAGCGGGGTTTGCTTGCCGATCAGTTCATCGGCGTCATAGCCGAGCATGATCTCGGCGGCGCGATTGAAACTGGTGATGACTCCATCCGGCGTGGTGGAGATAATCGCGTATGCGGCGTTATCGAGGATGGCCTGCTGGAACCCTGACAATTTTTTCAGCTGGGTGGTATGGAAGTTTATCTGCGAAACATAGTGTTTGATAAGCAAGTAGAGCAGCAGGGCCGTGAGCGTGACAAACAGAAGCCCCTTGTAGGTGGAGATACGGGTCAGCATGGCCGGGTCATGCACCAGCCACCCCAGGACACTGTCGGAAAGAAGTATCCAGGCGCTGCCGAACAGAACATAGATCGCAACTATTCTAAGAGCATAGGTGCAGTAAACACCTTTGAATGAATACTTTATTATCTCCATATGCAGCGCGGTCCCTATCCGGTCCGAATCAACAGCCAGGTTTCGACATTAACATGATAAACCGTTCCAGACCACCACATAAACCGTGGCGGACGCAACAACAGCGACGGTGGATTATGAAAACGGCCATCCGAAAATCGGAATGGCCGTTGATTTATGATTCGAAAGAAGCGACCGCTCAGCGGTTATTTGAGCAGTATCTCCACCTTGGCACTCTTTTTGGCTTCGGCAACATATTCCATCACGGCAGCGTTTATCTTCTGCCCCTTCAGGTACTCCTCGATCCTCGGCAGCGCATCCTTGAAAGAAACCGATTCGGCACCCTTCTTCTCGATCAGCTTGATGATGTGGTATCCGAACTGGGTTTCAACGACATCGCTGATCTCACCAGGTTTCATTGCAAAAGCGGCCTGTTCGAAAGGCGGCACCATCTGACCTTTGCCGAAGAAGCCCAGGTCGCCCCCCTGCTGGCTGCTGGGGCAGGTCGAATTATCTTTTGCCAGGGTGGCAAAATCGGCGCCGCCGGCCAGTTCCTTGCGGAGTTTCTCGGCCTTTTCGCGGGCCTTTTTCTTGTCATCGGCGGAAGCCTTGGAATCAACACCGATCAGGATATGACTGGCCTTGACCGATTCGCTGCGTGTGAATTTGTCCTGATTCTGATCGTAGAATTTGCGGGCGTCTTCCTCGGTCACCTTGATTTTGGGCACGATGTTAGTTTCTACAAACTTGGAGATCAACAGATCCCTGCGGGTATATTCCCGCAGGTCCTTCTCGTTCATCTCCAGATCCTTGATCGCCTTGGCAAAATCCTGCTCATTGGCAAAGCGGGCCTTACCCTGTGCCAGTTTCGCATCGATCTGCTTGTCCAGGTCCTTCACTTCGATCTTGGCGGCCGCCTGGTAGAGCAGTTCGGCGGACACCAGCTGTTCCAAAGCCTGTTTGTCCACCAAAGCCTGTTGTCCGGCTGGCGCGGCCTGACCTCGCAGCAGAACCTTGGTGGCGCGACGCAACTCGACGGCATCGATCGAGACGCCGTTGACCTTGGCCACCGGTCCTTGGATACCCACCGCCGGCGCGGCGGGGGAAGATGCGGGCGCAGCCTCCTTCTTCACTTCCGCTTCAGCGGCATACGCGAATGTTCCGCTTCCAACCAGCGCCGCCAATGCAAATCCTTTGAAAAACCATGCTGATAAATTGATCTTAGGCATTTGTACAGATCTCCTTGAATAAAATTTTAGCGACTGTAGCACAATTAATGCGGCCATGAAAAGCCAAACATACTTTTGACATTTCATCATGTTTCAGATACATTCGCCCCAGATTGGCGCTAAACGTCCGTAACCGGCCCGGCCGGATACGATTGCACGGCTCTACGGGAGGAATTGTGGAAATGAAGAAGGTACTGGTAGTTGATGACAGCCTTTCGGTTGTTCGCCAGCTTGAAAAAATAATCAGTGAGTCTGGCGACTTTGTATGTGTCGGGCACGCCAAGAACGGCGCGGAAGCGATCAAGATGAACCATTCCGAAAACCCGGATATCATCTGCATGGACATGAACATGCCCGGCATGGATGGCCTCACGGCTCTGAGGACCCTGTCTGTAATGGACAAGGAAGTCAAGGTCGTGATGGTGACTTCCCTGGGAGGGGTTGGCGACAAGTTCACCGAGGCGCTGAAACTGGGCGCAAAGAATGTTATATCAAAACCGTTTGAAACGGACAACGTACTGAGAATTCTGCGTGAGCTCTGATCCGGACGGTCGAAAGCACCGCCCCCCTGATACACATGTTATTTTGAGCAGACTTCAGCAGGACTAATTCCCGGCTTTCCAGCAGCGACAAGGAGTTGCAGACATGGCGGTTAAATTTTTCGGACAGTTTCTCGTGGAACAGGGCATTGTATCCAGAGATGCCCTGGTCAACGCAATCGAGCTTCAGGACCAGAAGAACCTCAAACTGGGTGAAATGGCTGTATCTATGGGCTACATAACCCAGACCGAAATCGAGCGGGCTCACAACGCCCAGATGTCCAAGGACATGAAACTGGGTGACATGCTGGTTGAAATGGGTTTCCTGACGCTTACCCAGTTAAACGATGTCATCACCAGACAGAAGAACACCCATCTGTATATCGGAGAGGCGCTGGTTCAGGTCGGAGCCATCAGCAGTGAAAACCTTCAACAGCATCTGGCGGATTTCAAGGCCGACCAGGCCATGTATGTATCCGACGGCATCGAGCTGCCTGACGGCATTGCCAACAGCAAGATCTGGGAGATGACGGCCGACCTTACCTACAAGATGATCACCCGTGTGCTGGACCTGCAGTTCCGGCCGGGAAAATGCGTCCGTGCCGAGGTGATCGCCCCCAACTTCATGATGGCGGCCATGGATTTCAGCGGCGACCTGGAGGCGCGATACCTGGTCTCGGTTTCCGAAGGTCTGCAGCAATCCATTGCCAAAGCCATACTGCGTGAAGAATCGGTTGCGGACGAGCCGCCGGAAGTGCTGGAAGATACGGTGATGGAATTCGTCAACGTGGTCTGCGGCAACGTAGCCGCCAAGGCTTCACAGATGGGAGTGATACTGAACATCAACCCACCGGTCACGGTCCATCCGCCCGCAGGCGGGCTGCCGGTTCCAGAAGGCCACACGGCGCTTTCTTTCCCGATACATATCGGCGATGGCGACCAGATGGAAATGATCCTGCTGATAAAGAACTGATTTTCAGTCTTTGTATGAAATGTTAAAGGGGCATCCGGCGTATCTACCGGGTGCCCCTTTCGTTTATTGGACTTGTTATATGCCTCATTGCAGCACAATACTGTCCACGATCAAGCTCCCGTCACTGATGATAATTTGTCCAAACAGAACAGATTCGCCAACCAGTGCAGCATAGTCCCGGTCATATCCACCCTGCAGATTGACCGTGATCGGTCTGTTGCAGTCAAGCGACTCGTTGTAAGTCGTGGCCCATATCTTAATTTCGGATGCATCAGTTGCAATATTGTAGGCGCCCTGGATGGTTGAATAATACGTAGGCGGCACTCCCGGCACGTATACCTGATGGGTGGTATCCCTCTCAAAGCCCGCTGTTACCGTTTCCGCCACACCCAGTGTCAGCAGACAATCTCCAAGGCCGGTACATGTGCCGTTCGACCAACCGCTGAAGGTAGAGACCAGATCCGCCGCGGGATGCAAAGTGACCTGCTCTCCGGTGAGAAAGGTGGATGAACAGCCGGTGTTGCATGCGATACCGGCCGGATTGCTGGTGACGATTCCGCCGCCGGTACCGATGAAGATGACCTGTAATGGCAATCTGGTTGTCGTAAAGCCGTATGAGTTTCCGGAGAGTTGATAGACCGGAAGGAATGCACTGGTTATCGAGAGATAATGGGTATTATCGTTACTGGAGATTCCGCTGCCGGAGTCCTTGGCGTTCACGGCGGCAAAGGACTTATAATCGGCGCGGATGTCACCATTCTGAAAAAGAACTATCTCGAAGTTGTTCGGCAATGCCAACCCTTCATCGGTGTAGGATTCTGCCTGCCATTCGACAACGACCCGTTCCCCCAGAGGTAGGTCATTCTTGTGCTGAACAAACGCGCCTCCGGAGAAGTACGAAGACAGATCGCTGTTCCAGGCGGCAATTACCGGGCCATTGGTGTTTGAAACAAGGTCAAACGAGTTCAAAGGCCCGGCATAGCCGAACCAGATGTTGCCGTTGGTGTCAACCGTGATCTGGCTGTACGTTTGGCCGTAAAACGTGAATGACCAAGGAAGGGTATAGACAACTGTTGACTCGTCGCCGTAGGCAAAGTCGTAACCGGTGGTCGGGGTTGCAAGCGGATTGGCGTCGGTGCCATCCCAGGATGCACCGGGTTGCTTGATCATGCCATAGATGCCGTCGGAGCCGGCTAACAGAATGTTTGGCATAAAGACCAGTGTCATGAACAGGAGCAGGCTTCGCATGGTGTCTCCCTGATTCTATTTGTTTCGCTGTGAAATGCGCTGTCGAATAACATCGGATTGTGTCATGGTCTGGTTCACCTCTTACCCCGGCGACTGCCCTGCTACTTACGAATCATATCAGTATCAGCATCTTTTGATGCTAATCTGGCACCGGCAAAAAGAACACGGACAAACATCAATACCCCTTTTATAATATTTATAGGGCCGAAATGGCCTTTAATCATCTTCACAGCGATCTCTCTTTTTGCAAATAAATGTCCCATATTTGCTGCTTGCTCAAAATATTCATATGCTTTCGCAAGATCTATGTTTACACCTTCACCTATATCGTACATTCTCCCTAATCGATATAAGGCTGGCATGTACTTTTGATCAGCAGCCTTGGAAATCCATTCAACTGCCTGATGATACTGCTGATTCGATCTGTATAATGCACCGAGATAATATTGTCCCTCAGCGGAATTAGCATAAGCTGCCTTTTGATACCAATGTTCTGCTTCCTCAGAGTTTTGCTCAACACCCAAGCCTGAATGGTACATCCAACCAACCATCAACTGTCCAGTAATCGACCCAGAGCTAGCCAAGTCAAAATATTTCTGAAATGCTTCCTTATTTTTTCCTTGGTCATATAGTTCAGCGGCAATTTCATGTGCGTCTTCTTTGGGATTTACATCCTTCATAACAATAGTGATTTAAATGAATATTATTTTAACAATCATTAATATCGCAAACAATGCTGCAAGAAATCTAACTAATATCCAGTACTTCCAGCCACATGACGTAAACACATCTCGTCCAGCTGCCAATTTTGACCAAATAACAATTCTCCAGAACTGTGTTTTCCCTTCTGGAGATAAATTATTAATCGCTTTAATCCAGCAGAATTGAATAGCTAATAGATTGATTGCTAGCAGTGTATTGATTATTAGGACATTACTGTCATGCATTGTGAAAGCTGCAGTGATAAACAAACCAGATATAGACACAACAATAATAGTGATAATAATTTTGAAGATATTTTCCATGATAATACCTACTTTTTCATTAGTTATAGCTGCAACTACAATTACAGTAGAATACTCCGGCACCAGGTCCATAACCTCCTCCAGTAACTGATGTTCCACTTCCTGAAACAGACCCATATGGTGTAGACACGTTCCATCCAGACTGGTCGAAGGAGGAATCCCCCCTTCCTGCTTGCCCACTCGCACTCGCTCCTAAGCCATAACAAAAACACAGACAATTGCGTCTTCTGTAAGTTACTTTGCCGCAATCATCAACACATCTACCGCATTCTGCAACCACTTGTAGACCTATCCCAAATGCAATAGAACCAGAAAATCCGCCCCAAACGCATGATTCTTTGAGCCCTAATGGGTCTATTTTATTTATGGGATTTTGATGGACGTACCCGTAAAGATTAACATCTCCACCTTTGGACCCAATCGGATCCTTAGAAACAAACCGCCCCTCCATCGGATCATAATACCGTGCCCGGTAGTAATACAGCCCAGCCTCCTTATCCCACTCCCTGCCAGTGTACATAAACGAATTTGGGAAGCTGGTCGTCTGTCTCGGCACTCCAAAACTGTCGTAACTGTAGCTTTGTACTATGGCAGGGGAGGAAGAGGAATCGGTTATCGCCGTGACGCTCCCCAAGCCGTCGGCATGATAGTAGTAATCGACACCGCCGCGCTCCATTGCCAGGTGTTCATCGACGCCGGGGCCGTGGATGTAATAGGTCGCGGTTGTGCCGAAGTACTCCGCAGCGATATTATCGCCATCGTACAGGTAGCTCCAGGTGGTGGTTTTCGTGACGTCATTGATGAGTGTGGTGACCTTCTTCTCGATCCTTCTGTCGAAGGGGTCGTACTTGAAGTCGATGGTTCTGCTCTCGACGATGATGTTGTTGACCTTCCTGAATTTCTCCATCCGGGTCAACCGGTTCTCCAGGTCCCAGGTCAGTGTCCACCCCTTGTCCGGAGTATTGGGGATGCTTCTGGCGGTCTGGTTGCCGGCGTCGTCGTAGTCGTAAACGAGTTGCCTGCCGTGGGTCATGCGGTTGGCGTCGTCGTAGGCGTAGGTGATGATCGGGAGTGATTCCTTGGGGCCGGGACCGCCGGTCCTGTTGCCGACATCATCGTAGCTGTATTTTTCCGGACCTTTGGGGGTGTCGGTTTGGGTCAGGCGGTAGATTTCGTCGTATTGATAGGTTTCGGCGCCGTTTGATGTGATCTTGCTTTTGCGGCTGCCGGTCTTGTCGAAGCCTGAGTAGTTGGCGAATGTGATTGTTGCCGTGGCCGTAGAATGTTTGATGCCGGTCAGTCGGTCCAGGTTGTCGTAGTCGTGTTTGGCTGTGACACTGTTGGGATAGCTGATGGTATCGCGTCGGCCCAATTTGTCGTAGAGGTAGGTAAAGACCTTGGTTCCGGCGGTGATGATCCAGGGGCGGTTGGCGTCGTCATATTGGTGGGTGGTGGTTCTTGAGCCGTTGACATCGCTGACGGTTACCTGTTTGCGCTGTCCAAGGGCGTTGTATTGTTCGTAACTGACGGTCCGGTTGTTGGTGTTGTCTTTGACGCTCTTCAGCCGGCCTTTGTAACTTCCGCCGGTGTAATTGCTGAAGGTATAGCTGATGTTGGCATTGCTCGCGGTCTGAATCCTGCCGTTTTCGTCGTATCCGTATGAGACGCTGGAGCCGTCGGCATACTGCTTGCCGGTAAGCTGGCCGCGATTGTTGTGGTTGTAGCTTACCTGCAGCACATCGGTGCCGGAAGTGGCGTTGTACTTCTTATCGAGCTTGCCGTTGGGGTGGTAGGTGTAGTGGTACTTCTTGCCCAGCGGATCGGTCTCGTATTCCAGGCGACCAACCTTGTCGTAGGAATAGGTGGTGGAGTGCTGGTTGGCATCGGTGACGCTGGTGAGTTTGTCGGCGCCGTTGCCGCAGGAGGGGCATCCGCTGCCGCCGTAAACCAGGTCGGTTGATTTCAGTCTGGCATCGGTGATTTTGGTGGTTTGGCGATTAAAGTCGAAGAGGTATTTTGTTTCCTTCTGTTCGGCGTCCTTGACGGAGTTCAGGTTGTCGTTGGCATCGTAGCCGTAGGTGGTGATGATGTCCGGCTGGCCCGGGGCGCGGGTGGTAACGGTCTGCAGGCGGTTTCTGTCGTCGTAGGTGGATATCACCGTTTTGCGCGGCACTCCGTCCTTATCCAGGATCACATGCCAGATGTTGTTGCCGTTGGCGTCATAGGCGACATTGACATTGGAGGGATCGTAATAGCTTGTGGTGACGCCATCCGGTGTGACTATCGACTTCAGGAATCCGACCACCTTTGCTGCCTGATTTTGCGGAGTGTCGTCATAATAGTTGTATGTGGTCTGTTTCAGGTTTGCGTCGGTAATGTCCTTTATCTTGCCATTGCTGTAGTGACGGATGACGGTGGTCGCCATGGCCGGATCGGTGACGGCAGTGACCAGATAACCCTCGGCGTCGGTGCTATAGCTGTAAGTGGTTGTAAGAATATTCGGCCCGCGTTTATCGTCCATTCGGGTGATGAGGTTCTTGAAGGCGGGATTTGTGTTGGTCAGGTCGTAGGTGTAGCTGAAGGCGAACTTGGTATTGATGCGGCTGTCGGTTGCGGGATCGACAACCAGGTCGGGATCAATGCCCAGAGCCGATGTGTCGAGCGGTTCAGTTTCGTTGGTTACATTGCCCAGCAGGTCATATGTGTAAAAAGTGGTGTAGCTGACGCCGTTCATGGGCGGTTCAGTGACTGATTTTCTGAGCCCATTGGGGTAGTAGGTATAATTGGTGGTGTAGTTAAGCGGGTCCTTCTTACTGCGAATTTTTTCGATCAAGCCATCATAGGTAAATACCCAACTGTTCAGATCTTTATCGGCAAGTGTAAAGTATTTTAGTATGGCGACCTGGATCGGGTAGGCATCCGGAATCTTGCCGGCCGCCGTCGGCGCCGCAAAGGAGTATCCGCTGGCTTTCAGATTTGGGTCGGTGGCGGCTGTAACTTTCTGCCCGGTATAAACATAACTGCTTGAGAAAAGATCCGGATCGGTCTTGGTTTCAAGCAATCCGTTTGAGGCGTTATAGGTATACCCCCATTGATCGCCGCCAGGGAGCGTCAAGGTTTCGAGTTTTCCGTTCGGGTAGTCGAGAGTGTAACTCTTATTGTTCGGATCGGTGATGGTTACGAGCTTGCCGCTGGTGGGATCATAACCGAAAGTGACGGTACGATTACCAGGATCGGTAACTGTCGTAAGTTTTCCGGATGTGTAGTTGAAAGTAAGGGCGTTTCCATATCGATCAACGAGAGATGTTATGTTGCCCGAAACGTCGAAGTTGCGTCTCAGGCCGTCCGGTTCGGTTATTGTCCAGGTGCCGTCAGCGTTTTGGAGCAGCGAGGAGTAATCTCCTTTGGGCGAGACATAGGCGGTAGTGTATTTGTTGTAAATGCGGCGTTTCCCATGATACCAGAACACTTTGGAAGTTCCCGCGCCATTTTGAAGTGACATTTCATAGCTATGGCTCCAGCCATCTCCTATGGCGCTGGGGGCAAAGGGGATGCTGCGGTAGTATAGTGAAATGTCCAGGGCAAGGGGTAAGCCGCTGTTTAATGTGAATATCCGCTGATCGTGGGAGAGACGGCCTGTTCCGAGATTGACGGTTGAACTACTATTTCGTTCATTACAACCATCATTGTGGTCGCCACCATCGCAGTTGGGGGTGGCTGGCAGGATAAGAGCGTTCTTGAAAACGTCGGTGTAAATTTGCCCTGGTGCGTAGCTATTAACGTAAATCCCGTCGACATGACCGTTATAAGACCCAAAAACTGCCATGATGTGGGTGCCTTCCTTGTTGCGAAAGACACGGTAGCCATTAACACTATCCTTCAAGCTAGTAGCTATGTATCCTGGAGTCCCATAGTCATCACCAAACGAACCATTGAGATATACTTTTGCACCATCGCAGCCAATCATGTTAACTACGTAATGTATCGTGGAATTGTCATTCATTCCTTCGCCGACGCATTGAACCGCTACAAATTCCAATCCGATGACCAAGTCAAAGTTGTAAGGATTGTCGCAGGTGGCGGCAAAAGAAGCCGGAACCGAACAAGCCAACAAAAACAGGGAAATTGTTATGCAACGGAAAATGGAGGTAAACCTGGAAAATCGACGCTGCATATCAAAACTCCTTTACCTTTAGCCCCGTGGCACAATGATGTTCAGCCTCCTGAGCAGGTAACGTGCCGATACGCGACAATACCAATAATTACAGATAGATCAACAGATAATACCATACATGCCACACTTCATGACACCCTTAACCAGGAATAAGAATTGGAAAGAAACTTTACACTTTTTAAATAAACTATTGTAACCACCTGATATGCAACGACAATAAAAAGTTGGAAAGAATCTTTATACTGTGTAAAGAAACCTTCACCTTAACGAAATACAATTACCGGACGCATGCCCTCACATCAAGTTTCAACAAAAAAGCCGTCCGACCATTGCAGATCGGTACGGCATTTATCCTGCTGATATAAAATCCATCCTTAAACGGCAATCACACGACCAAACGGAAGTATGTTCACTACCTCCACACCTCATCGGTATACTCACCCTGCATATCCCTGACTAACAGCGGCGACTCGATCACCGGGGCGCTGCGCCGCCCCTTGGCGAGTTCGGCCATGAACATGGTGGCCGGAGATCCGGCGTTGTTGTGAATCATCCGCAGCCGCAGAACCGACAGTTTCATCTGTACCGCCAGCGCCATGAACTCGGCCAGCCGCGACGGCAGCTGGATGAAACAGATCCTGCCCGAGGGCTTGACCAGATACTTGGCTGCAGCCAGGAAATCCGCCAGCCCGGCGGTAGTCTCGTGACGGGCGGCATCACGTCCAGCAAGCGGGCTGATCCTGCCGCTTTGGGGTTTGCGGTAGGGCGGATTTGAAACGACCAGGTCAAAGGTCGAGTCGGGGTGCTTTCCGCGCAGGTCGATCACGTCTGCGGACTGCAGCGAGACCCTGTGGGCGAGACCGTTGTGATTGATGTTGCGCTCGATCAGTTCCGCCATGCCATGGTTCTTCTCGATCGCCACAACCGAAGCTTCCGGGTTGACCCGGGCCAGCACCAGCGAAATGATTCCGCAACCGGCTCCCAGGTCGGCAATACGCCCACTCGGCTTGACTAAAGCGCAGAAGCGCGCCAGGAGCAGGGCATCCAGCGAGTAGCGATAGCCGTGCCGGGGCTGGAAAAGCTGCAGATCAAACAGCTTCAAGTCATCTTGAGTCAGCACTTTTCACCGTTTCGACTAACTGCGATACCGCCCATCTCTCAATCCTCCTGCGCCGCAGGAGCCACTCGCGCAGCAGCATTCCCGCAAAGACGGCAAACGATCCCAAGGTCAGGTACTTGCCGATCTTGAACGGCAGCGGATCAAAACGGAATTCCACCCGGTGCGAACCGGGCATCAGGTAGACACCGCGCAGCACGTGGTTTACCGGCACGTTTTCCACTTCAGTGCCGTCAACAAACGAACGCCACCCCTTGAAGTATTTGTCTCCGGTAACAAGTAGCGCCGGAGCTGACACGCGTGTCTCGATGACGACATTATCCGATTCGTAACGTGTTACCGTTACGCTGCCAGGTGTCTGACTCGGTGAACCGTCATAGATGCGGACCGGAATGGGGGGCGGCGCTTCCACCATGCCGAATCGAGCCGGGGCAAACTGGGGATGGTTCAGCAGCCCACGGAGCTTGTCGCTGTTCGGCTCAACCACTACCGACGGCACCAGCCAGGCTTTGGGCAGCACCGTCCGGTTCTCCAGCAGCAGCTGCTTTCCATCCGAAGAGCGATAAACAACCGCATAGCGTTCGCCCAGCAGCCCTTTCTCCTGCAGGTACTGTTCGGCCGGCATCACCAGATAGCGCACGTTGAGCATGTCCGGAACGGCGCTGGTAATTGAAAACTGCTCCAAAAGCTCCTGCCAGCGCCGAAGTTGAACCGGGTTTGAAGTGTACAGCACCGGAATCTTCTGGGAAACATAGCGCATCGGATCTTCTTCTGTCAGCGGCGCGACCCGGTACTCCTTGGACATGGGAGTAAGCTGCCGCATGATTTCGGTCTTCGCCGCAAAATCACGGCGCGGCGCGGGCTGCAGGAGTATGAACTGGGAGTTGATCCGGCTGATGTCGATCAGGTAGAGCAACACCAGCGGGATTACGATAAAGAGTGCGCGCCGACCGGGACGCGGCAGAAAACGCAGCGCCAGCCAGTGAATCAGCACCAGGATCACCGCCAGACCGGTTTCCCTGACCAGGTTGTTCCAGCGACGCGCCACCAACTGCGGTCCCTGTTCATAGCGTGTCGGCTGGTAGATCTGCTCACCGAAGAGCCTCAGCCAGAAGTCCCTGGCGGCTATTTGGGACAGGTAGAGTAAAGCGACCGCTCCGGCCAGGCCGGCCACCCACCACAGGTAGCGCCGGAACGCTTTAGTTGACCGCAGTTCCTCGTCCAGCAGACAGTCAAGACCGCGGGCGGCCAGAAATGCCAGCCCCAAGAGCGGAATGATCATCATCATCTTGGGAACCCGGAAATGGTTGATGCCGGGGAAATGCTCGAAAAGAATCCAGTAAAACGGGGTGTATTTCCCGAACGAGAACAGCAGGCCGACGGCAATCCCGGCCAGCGCCAGCCAGGTGAAGCGGTCACGCTTGAAAATCAGCGCCAGCGGCAGCAGCAACCAGGGCAACAGTCCCATGTAATCGCTGGTCTGGGTAAAGAACATCCTGCCCCAGTAATAGGAACCCACGGATTCCGCGTTTCCGGCCCCCTCCTCCCGTGAAAGCCCGAAAAAGCCGGGGACCACAAACGTTACCAGCTCTTCGGGCGGCATGGACCAGGACATGGCCTCTTCCACCTGCATGCCGCTGGCGCTGCTCCCGGCCCCGCCCCCCCTGGTAGATTCGGTGGACCAGGATGCGAGCGGCATCAGCGAGATCGCCACGGTAGACAGGAAGAAGAACAGCAGCGTCAGGTTGAGTGCCAGCATTTTCACGGTTGCCCGGCCACGCTCCTGATTCTGGTCCAGCACGATCATCACGCTGCGTGCGACGCCGTAGACCCCCAGCGCCAGGCAGGTATAGTAGGCTATCTGCCAGTGCATGCTGAAGAACTGGAAAGCCAGCGTAACGGCACAGGCCATGAACCAGACCACGGCCCTTTTGGAGCGCAGTCCCCGCTCCAGCAGGTAGAAAGCCCAGGGCGCAAAGCTGATGGTGGCGATTTTCTGCACATGCCCAGCATTGATCAGTGTCGCGATTTCCGGCGCTGCGGCAAATATGAGCCCGGCCAGGAAAGAAGCCGGCAGGCTGCAACCGATTACCCGGCAGAGGAAAAATGTCCCGGCCCCGCCCATAAACAGGTGGAAAACGATGAACCAGGCGATGTTGGCCGGCTCCGGAATCAGCCAGAACATCAACGTCCGGTAAAGCAGGAACTGCAGCGACACCAGGCCGCCGTTGTCGGTTGTGCCGGAATTTATATACAGGTCCCAGCCGGCCTTCAGCTTGATGTTGAAGAGTTCGCCCGGCGACAGTTCCTTGAACTGCTTGATCATCCAGTAGAATTCGTTGGTGATGTCGGGGGCGCGGATGATCTGATCGGTAAAGAGTATCTTGCCGAAGAGCAGCACCAGTGCCGCTGACAGAAGCGACAGGCAGATCAGGGTTTGTTTGCGTTCACTCATGGACATTTCACTCGCAGATACTCGCTGTATTTCAGTCGATTAATTTTTGCAATATTGCGACACATTCACGGTTTCCCCTTGAAGCGCATAATTCTTTCAGTACATATGATGGATCAACATGTTGAACAAAATATTCCAGAAACAGCCGGAACGAATCTTTCGAGAAAGTGTGGAAATGGATTTCCTTGGACTGGACGCTGAAGCTGTCAACCTCGGCCTCCAGTTGTGCGGGGCTTTTCCGGCCCACCTGCTCGCCCCTGGCACGCAGTATGGCCGGCTCCGAGATCGACAACCATTCCCGGTAATGGTTCCTGTTGGAATCCTCGAATGCGCCGATGTTTCCGTCGCGGCAATTCCGAAAATCATCCAGCAGATGCTGCAGCGTGGTTATCGGGCGGCCACGGTCAAAGCACTTTTCGGCCAGCGGAATTGAAATGAACAGCACTCCGCCAGGCTTGAGGACACGGCACCAGTTGAGCAGCACCTGGAACGGGTTGGGGGCGTGTTCCAGCACATGGTTGGCGATTACAAAATCATTCGAACACTGTCCCACGATGCTCAACTCGAACCCGTCATCGACATGGTCGGTCTCGACGATCCTGTCTACTGGCAGATCGGGATGCCGCCGGATATTCTCCTCCCGGCTGGCCAGATCGACATAACGGACCCGCACGTTGGGTGGGACACGCAACGGAAGATGCAACGCTCCGATCTCCACTCCTTCACCACGCAGGTAAATCCCAGCAAGCTTTTCCCTGACCCGGTAGGACGGGAGTATTCCCGATTCCTTGACCCTGCGGGCAATGACTTCCTTCAGATTTCGCACGATGCTGCTCATTTTGCCGGGTTCCCCGTGGAATCGATCCGGCCTGAAGCCGGATCTTCGTATAGTTTCGACAAGGCGGCTGCCATCCTGTTCCAGTCGAATTCTTCACGGATATGATTACGATTGAATTCGCCCATCCGCAAACGGACAGTGCGATCTCCGATCAGCCGCACCGCGCCTTCCACCATCGCATCAACATCTCCTGGCCGGCAGAGAATCCCGCCCTGATCATGGGCCAGGTATTCCGGAATCTGACCGACGCTGTCGGCGACGACCGGCACCCCGGCCAGAAGCAGCTCGGTCAGCTTTGCCGGGCATTTGCAGCGGTTGACCAGAGTATCGGCGAATGGATAGAGCGCCAGATCCCCGGCAGCCAGAAAATCACGCAGCTGTTCCGGCTCGACCCAACCGGCCATGACCAGCGCCCCGGAAAAGCCCCGCTTGACAGCCGCCGCTTGAAGCTGCTGTTCTTCTCCGGCCCGGCCGGCCCCCACCACCAGGAACCGTACCCCGGGGACCCTGCGGAAAATGTTTTCGAAAACCTCGTGCAGACGTTGCTGCTCGAACTCGAAAAACCTGGTATAGAGCAGCACCACCGGCGCATCTCCTGCAATGTCGAAGCGCTGCCTGATCCCGCTTCCGTCGCCTGGAGCAGAATCATCAACGCAGTTGGGGAGGTACATCAGCCGTCCGGACGCCTTGGCACACTGCCGGACCATCTGCTCCAGAGCGCGACTGGCAACCGTAACCGCGACCGCGCGCGACAGCAGCCACTGCTCCTGAAAAGCGAATACCTTGCGTTCAAGCGCGGAATAAGCGTGCAGGTCGTTCATGCCCCCCTCGCCCTCCCAGTCGTCGGTATCGACCATAACCGTCGGCAGGCGCGCTCCCAGACGTGTCAGCCAGAGCATCAGCATCGCCGCCAACCCGCCATAGCCCTTTGGCTTGAAGAGATGTACGATATCCGGTCTTTCCGCCAAGGCAACCTGAAACATGCGCCAGGCCATCAACAGCGTCGCGGCCGGCTTCCAGCAATCGGACAGCCGTATGTTCAGCAGCCGAACACCGCGCACGATTTCCGTCTTGCCGGAATCCTCCGGGTTGGTGTAAGGAGGCAGCACTACAGTCACCCGGTGCCCGTGCCGCTCCTGCAAGGAAGCCGCCAGCGGCAGCATCCTGGCAATAACGGTACCCTTGGGACGGATGCCGAACGGGGCCAGAAATACGATTTTCATCGGCTCCTACCCCGCATAGCGTCCCCGCACCCCGCGCAGAAAGTCTGTGAAACCGCGCCACATCATGCACAGTTTGGACCACTTTTGATCCTCGAACAGCACGATGCTGGCAATTTCCTTGGTCAGCCGCACCAGGTCGAAGAGACAATGCCCCGGAAAGCTGGTTACATATCTGTTGAAAACGGCAAAACGGTTGCGGGTCTTGTAGTAGCGCCTGAGCGGCCCGTGATTGGTGGCGATGAACGGGCCGTACTTGCGGATGTCTCCGACATTGTGCGCCAGTGTCGCCCGGTTGGCCCGCAACACCTGCCACCCCTGCTTGCGCAGACGCAGACAGAACTCGTTGTCCACAAAGTCGATGAAGAGCCCGTCGTCAAATGGCCCCACCTGTCGATAGGCGGCCAGGTTCAGCAGGCAGCCTGAGGTCATCGGCGTCATCACATCGGAGTAATCAACATCCGGAGGAATCCGGCCGGCCCCGGTCAGGTGGAAAGGCGCAACGATCCCGACCCGTTCCTCTCCGGTTTTCTCCAGACATTCGTACAGGCGCGCCACCATGTCCGGTGCGGCCTGGCTATCCTGATCCATGGTAAGCAGCAGCCGGTAGCCCGCTTCCAGTGCGTGTCTGGCACCGATGTTAAGCGCCCTGGCTATGCCCAGGTTGTCGCGATTGGGCAGATAGACCACCCTCTCCAGCAGCGCCAGTTGTTCCTCGGTGCAGCAATCAGGCTGTTCCGTATTGTCCACGGCGTAGACGATCTCCACCTGGTCGAGATAACTGCGAATCCCGTCCAGCAGATCACGTCCGGGCCGGTAGAGCACGACCACCGCGGCAATGGGCGAACCGTCGCTCAAAGAGCCCCCTCATGCGGTTGTTCAAGCTTGCGCAGCACAAAGATGACTTCCTCGTTGCTCCTGAGCATCAGCTCGATATCAAACGGGTACCTGCCCTGCAGGAATGTCACCAGTCCGATCATCTCCTTTTGCGACCAGACATGGAAGTGGATGCTGTAATCCTGTTCCATCAGCAGATTGACGCGGGCTTCAGCTTCCCGGCCATCCGCGATGCCGTCCACCAGGCGCGCCCATTCGGCAAAATGCTCCCGGCGCGAGCATTGCCCCCCTTCCGTATAATCACGCAACAGATGTTCTATATCTGTTACCGGGCGGGCGGAGTCGAAGGTGAACCGCTTGTCCGGCAGCGCCAGGTAGAGCACTCCACCCGGCTTCAGCACCCTGAATATATTTTCGATTGCCAGAACCGGATTCTGGCAATGCTCGATGAAATGGTTGGCGATCACGAAATCCTGGCTGTCATCAGACAGAGGTTCCAACCGTTCGCCGTCGGCGACGATATCCACCGGCACCAGCTGTTGCGACGCCATTTCCGGATACTGCAGCAGCAGATCGGACACTGTCATCCGGTCAACATAGGTGACATGCGCCTTTTCGGAGACCTTGAGCGGACTGTGCAGGGCGCCGATCTCGATGCCGCGGCCGCCGAGGTAGGTTCTTGCAACCGTTTCCCGGTCGATCTGCACCACAAACAGTTTCAAGGCTTTCTTGGCTTTGAGTACGCTCGTCCTGATCAGTTTTCTCAGTTTTGCCATGCTGTACGTCCTCTGAAATTAATGCTTCCGCTTGAATATCAATTCCTTCACGCTTTTGGCGCAATGTACCGCCAGATAATAGCCCCGGCCGACTTCACGGCAGAGGATTTCCCTGACCAGCTCCGGATTCCGGCTGTAGCCCAGCTTGTAAATCCGGAAGGTCAGGGTCAGCTTTGCGATCAACCGGTGCAGCGGAGTCAAGCCGGGCCGTTTCCCGGAATAATGCCGGTATAGCCACAGCTCTTCGTCGATGAAGGCCTGGGACCTGATGTTGTCGGCCGTTCCCTGGTCGGCATGCTGCCTGAAACGGCAGACCGGCTCGGGAATATTGGCCAGATCGCCCTTCTCCAGTATCCTGATCCACATGTCCAGATCGATCAGCTGCTTCAGGCGGTCGTCAAAGGGAGCGGAAACGTCAACGCGACGAAACATCACCGCGCTCGGCTCACCGATAACATTCCCGAACATCAAACAGGTCCTGATGGCCCTGTTGCCGGGCACGATCCGGAACCTGTCCGAATACGATCTTTCCAGCAGCGGCTGAAGCTTCTCGGATACAAACAGCCTGGTACCGGTGACCAGGGCCACGTTCCTGTTACGCTCCAGTATTTCAGCCGAGCGGGCGATACAACCGGGCTCAAGCATGTCGTCGGCACAGAGGATCTTGACGTACTCGCCACGGGCCAGTTCCATGCACCTGTTCCAGTTGCCGACCATTCCCAGGTTGACCGGATTGCAGAAATATCGCACCCGGGCGTCCTTTTCGATGAAGCTCTCACAGAGTCGGCGCGTATCATCGGTCGAGCAGTTATCGACTACGATCAGCTCCAGGTCACGATACGACTGGAGCAGAACCGACGACACCGCATCACCGATGAAGCGGCCATAGTTGTAAGTCGGAATGCAGACACTTACCTTCGGCGCGCTTGGCATGTTCATGACCTTTTGCCCTTGAATGGCAGATACATCATCAGGGTTTCCCGATCGAAGTCGTCGAAATAGCTGCCGCGCGACAGCGACAGCGACATGGCGCAGAAAAAGAAGATACCGGCCGCGATCAGGGCCGGATAACCCGACAGCGGCACTAACCGCTGCGCACTGGTCAGAAACAGCGCCAGCAGCGCCGCCACCAATAGCGGCCGCAACAAGGCCTGCCGGTACAGTTTCCACGACAGCATCGGCAGACTCTTGTGCAGCATCCAGATGAAATAACCGGCGGAAATGAGCAGCGACAGGCCGATTCCGGCAATTATCCCGTAATACCCTAGCGACTTGACCAGAACCAGGCAGCAGACCACGTTGATGACCCCCGCCATGACCGACGAGCGCATGCTCACCTCGGGGCGGTTGAGACCGCTCATTATGTACGATCCCGGGCCGGTCAGCAGGTTCACCAGGTAGATCGCCATCAGCAGCTGCAGTGTCAGCGCGCTTTCGTCGTAACCGGCACCGACCCAGGTCAAAATGAACGGTTTAGCCAGACCGATCACCACAAAAGTGACCGACAGCGCCAGAATACCCATGTATTTGACCGCCCGGCGATAGAGTCCGCCAATTTTCGCAAGATCGGTGGAAACATGCAAGGCAGAAACGGCCGGAATCATCGGTGTGAAGACAGTTGCGACAAACGATCTGGCCTGCGACGCGACCCGGTTGGCAACCTCGTAGATACTGACCGCTTCGAGCCCGACGAAGTGGCTCAGCAGCACCCTGTCAATCTGGAATATCAGCAGGTGGGCGACCGTCGAGACCTGCACTTTCCAGCTGTATCCGAAAATCAACCCCAGGGCCTCCCGGTTGAAATGCCTGAACGGGTTGATCCTCATCTCCGGAAACAGCCGCCAGGCGACCAGGCTGTTCGCCAGAACCGTGAACAGGGTTACGATGGCGTTATTGTAGACCAGACCCATCAGGCCATAACCGTGTGAGAGAAAGTAGAATACGCCCACTGCTGTCATGATGGTTGAGAGTAGTGAGATGGCATTGGTATGCCCCATCCGCTGAAAGCCGTTGATCAGCGAAGCGAATGAGCTCATCAGCAGGTTCAGGCAGAACAGCAGAATCGCGATGTAGAATACGCTGACCGCCTTCGGCGCCAGCTGTTGTGGTATATGCAGAACCCGCTCGACAATCAACGGCAAGGCTGACAGGAGCAGGCTGCCCACTACCGCCAGAATCAGAAAATAGATCACCAGCGCGGTATTCAGCAGCTGATTGATCCGTTCATTATCGTTGCGCTCACGATATTCGGCAAAAAACCTGATCAGGCTTTCGGTCATGCCAAAATCGCTCAACTGGACATAGGACGAGATCACTCCCGCCAGCGCCCAGATCGCAAACTCCTCTGAACCGAGGCGGTGCAGGGTATATGGCAGGATCACCAGCGTAATCGGAAATGCGATCAGCGCGCGGGTGATGTTGAATATGGAATTTTTGGCGAGCCGGGATCCGATTTTGGACGTCATAGCGGGATGTTGTCACCTTCTGCGTTTGGATGCAGTCAAAAATGCGGTTACCGGAAAACCAGCCCTTTTACGCCGACCAGGATCTGCCGCAAACGCCCGAACAGCTTGCCGTGCCGGCTTTCGTAAACGGCCCGCCGGATCAGGGGATAATTGACATTCCTGATCTTGGCCCCGCTCTTTATCTCGCGACTGTAGTTCATCTCATCATCCGGCAACATCAGCCCGTGCTCATGACAGTAGTCGTACAGCTCGCTGCCGGGCGCCGGGGTGAAGATCGAGGGCGAGTGCATGTCCGGCCTGATCTTCCGCATCATACTGACGGTCTGGCGGATCTCCTCGTCGGTTTCGGTCGGAATGCCGAACATGTAATTGGCGAAGATCCTGATGCCGAGCTGCTTGCACACTCCGGCGGCCTCGATATTCTGGCTGACGGTGGTGCCCTTCTTGATAAACTTGAGCACCCGGTCGCTGCCGCTCTCGAACCCGATCAGAACCCAGCTGAGACCGGCTTCCTTTAATTGTTTCAACAGGTCGGGGCGGCGGCAGATCATATCGGCCCGGCTCTGGCAGGCGAATGGCTGAGTAAAGCCGCGTTCGAGCTTCTTCCGGCAGAACTCCTCGACCCACTCGCTGTACTGGGTGAAGCAGTCGTCGTGGATCATGAATGAACGCATGCCGTAGTCGCGGCTTAAAATCTGCAGCTCGTCAAGGATATTGTCCACGCTGCGCTTGCGCACCTTGTCGCCGAACACCGCCCGTTCGGCCGGTTGACAGAAGGTGCATTTGTACACGCAACCGCGCGAAGCGGTTATGGAGAAGTAAGGCCGTTCCAGGCCGGAGAACCAGGGAGTCTCACCCGCCGGCGCCAGGCTGCGGTCGACAAACGGCAACAGATCCAGGTTCATCGGCATTTCGCCGCGAATTATACGGGGAATGTCCGGAAAAGCTTCCAACATCTTCGGCAGGGTGTTCTCCGCTTCATGGGTGAACACATGATCAAACTCTGCAACGGCAGCGGTCTCGCCGGTCATCAGTGTCGGGTGCGGCCCGCCCACCATCACCTTCAGACCGGCATCCTTGGCCTTGACCAGAGCAGCGATCCGCCGGGCGGCCTTGAAGTCCACCGTAGCGACCGAAATCATCGCCAACTCAAAATCGGTTTTACGGATCTCGGACTCCACCGCTTCCCATCCGGTCAGCTTGCGGCAGTCGAGATAGGTGACATCATGTCCTTTATCCTTCAACAGCGAGCTGATGATACCGATACCATGATTGAACCAGTCACGGCCATCGTTATAGGAGTCGAACCCTTCCACAAGTCCGGGATACACCAGCAATACTTTCATCAACAGTTCTCCCCGGATTCAATAATACTCGCCAACCCTTGCTCCAACCCGACTCTGGGCCGCCATCCCGGTAACGGCCGGCCGTCGTTCCATGGCACCATCACCTCACGCGGGCGGTACGGACGCCCTCCCCATTCCAGAGGAAGTTTTTTCCCCAGGATCTTCTCGTAAAGAGCAGCCAGTTCACGCAACGGCAGCGGTCTGGCCGAAGAAACCGGAAAACTCTCATGACCTTCCACGAGCGAATCCAGCAAACGTTCACCGGCCAGGACAAACGCCTCGACAACGTCGTCGATATGGACCAGATCGATCAGCTGCTCACCCGGCGACATGGCCAGCAATGTCGACTGCCGGGCAACCGTGTTAAGCAGTTTGATCAACTTCGGACGGGGATCGCCGGGGCCATAGGTATCGAACAGCTTCAGCGTTACCACACGCAGTGGAGTCGTTTCCAGATAGTATTGCATCAGGACTTCAAAAGCCTGCTTGCTGGCAGCATAGAGATTGACCGGCGAATAGCCGCGATTCTGGTAATGCTGCCAGGAGGTGCCGGCATTGACCAGCCTGTGGCAGCCGTTGGCTGTCATCGCCTCAAGCAGTTGAACCGGGAAAAGGACATTGCTGCAGATCAACGGTTCAATATCCTCCGGCCGGTGCTGAGCCAGAAAGAGCGATGCCAGGTGGTATACCAGGTCGGGAGCGGCCTGCCTGACGATGGCCGCAAGATCCTCTGCCGTTCCGTGATACCGGTGGACCGTCAGCCGCGTCTCAAGCTCGGCAACCAGCTTCAGCGGTGAACCGGCGCGGATGAGCAGATGCACCCTCCAGCCGTCGGCCAGCAGTCGCCGGACGAGATGGGAACCGACAAAGCCGGTCGCGCCGGTTACAAGCACTGTTCCTTTAACGACGGTTCTCACGCAGGGCACTCCCCGAAAACAAAAGGGCTCTCAAAGTGCTCAAACATTGTAAAACCGGCATCGCGAGCCGAAACAAGCGGTTTCGGATCGGGCCAGTCGATACCGGCGGAACTCCAGAGGATACCGGTATCATGTTCAGGCGCATAGGCGCTCGTAACCTTGTACTGCATCAGGGCATGATCTCCGTTGACATAGAACCCGTGGGCCAGGCCGGGGGGTATGTAGAGCATGTTGGCCTTCTCGCCGCTCAGTGTCAGCCTGACATTCCTGCCGAAGGCCGGTGATCCGACCCGCAGGTCGAGCACAACGTCGATTACTTCTCCGGAAAGGCAGTAAACCAGCTTGGCATGCTGGTGGGGGGGGAGCTGGAAGTGCAGACCGCGCAAAACCCCGTGACGGGAACTTGAGTAGTATTCCTCGGCATATTCCACCGCCATTGCGTGCGCGGCAAAAAGTTCACGCTGAAAGGTCTTTACAAATTTACCGCGTTCGTCGGCAAACACCGGCGGCAAAATCTCAAAACAGCCCGGAATGTCCGTGGCATTAATCCGCATCAGGACTGTTTCCCCGCCACAAACGCCCGGACGGTTTCGACCATATAGCACAGCATATCATCGGTCATGCCGGGATAAACACCGATCCAGAAGGTATCGCGCATAATCCGGTCGGTATTCTCCAGCTCGCCTGCCACACGATAGCCGCTACCGCCGGCCCGCATCTCGTCGAAGCAGGGATGCTTGATCAGATTGCCGGCGAAAAGCATACGGGTCTGGACCCCTTTCGATTCCAGGTGGTTGACGATCCTGTCGCGGCTGAAACCCGCGCCTGCGCGGACCGTCAGCAGGAAACCGAACCAGGATGGGTCAGAATTTTCAGCAGCTTGGGGCAGCATCAGGTGGTCATCCAGTCCTTCCAGGCCGTCACGCAGGATTTTCCAGTTTTTCTTGCGGGCAGCGGTGAAACCGTCCAGTTTTTCCAGCTGGGCACAGCCGATGGCGGCCTGCATGTCGGTCACCTTCAGGTTGTAGCCGAAATGGGAATAGACATATTTGTGATCGTAGCCGAAGGGGAGTTCGCCGAACTGCTGGCCGAAGCGGTTCGAGCAGGTATTGTCCATGCCGGATGGGCACCAGCAGTCACGCCCCCAGTCCCTCAACGATTCAACGATCCTCTTCAATTCAGCATGTTTGGTGTAGACCGCACCCCCCTCCCCCATCGTCATGTGATGGGGCGGGTAGAAGCTGGAGGTGCCGATATGGCCGAAAGTTCCGGTGTAACGCCACTGTCCGTTGAAAAGATAGCGGGAACCCAAGGCGTCGCAGTTATCCTCGATCAGCCAGAGGCCGTGACGGTCGCAGAAGTCCTTAACCGCGGCAATGTCAAAGGGGTTGCCCAGGGTGTGGGCCACCATCACCGCCTTGCTGCGCTCGGAAAGGGCGGACTCCAGCCGGGTCACATCGATGTTGTAGGCCGGCAGCGTGACATCCACGAAAACCGGCACCGCGCCGAACTGGATGATCGGCGCCACGGTGGTCGGGAAACCGGCCGCCACGGTGATCACCTCGTCTCCACGCCTGATACGGCGGTCTCCCAGACGGGGAGAGGTAAGAGCCATGAAGGCCAGCAGGTTGGCAGAGGAACCGGAGTTGACCAGCGAACAGTATTCAACACCCAGATACGCTGCCAGCTCCCGTTCGAAACGTTCGGCGTAGCGTCCGGCGGTCAGCCAGAAATCCAGCGAAGAGTCGATCAGTGCGCTCACTTCGCGCTCGTCAAACACCCGCGCGGCGTAAGGGATACGGTCACCGGGCTGATACGTCTTTTGGGGGGCATGCCGGTGCTCGTAATAGGCCACGGCGGCCTTTATCGCCTGTTGGCGCAGTTCGGCTTCGCGCCGTGCGTCATCGTTCATGCCGATTCTCCGTACTCTGTTATCTGCCGCAGACATTCCAAGCGAAGGTCCTTACCGTCGCGATAGGAGCGGGTCCAGACGACGATGCTCTCCAGGGCCTTTTCCAGCCCCCACCTTGGACGCCAGCCAAGTTCGGCACGCACCTTGGAGCAGTCCAGTTTCAGGTAGTGCGCCTCGTGAGGATGGATGCCGTCATCGATCCGGTAGGCTGCCTGTTCGCCCCACAGCTCGCAAATCCTGCCGGCAAGCCACTCCACCGGACGGGCATCCTCGTCGGATGGACCGAAATTCCAGCCGGTCGCATATTCCGGTCCCTTCTCAAAGAGCTTTTGAGCCAGCAAAAGGTAACCGGAAAGCGGTTCCAGCACATGCTGCCAGGGGCGTATCGCCCGGGGATTGCGGATACTTACCGGTTCTCCGGCCAGTACCGCCCGCAGAATATCCGGTATCAGCCGGTCGCCGGCCCAGTCGCCGCCACCGATCACGTTGCCGGCCCTGGCAGTGGCAGGCGCCACGCCGTGCCTTGCATATTCGGACGGATTGAAGTAGGAGGAGCGATAGGCGGCTGTTACCAGCTCGGAACAGGCCTTGCTGTTGGAATAGGGATCATGGCCGCCAAAGGGCTCGTTTTCCCGGTAACCCCAGGCCCATTCACGGTTCTCGTAGACCTTGTCGGTGGTGACATTCACCACGGCCCGGATGCCGGGGGTATGCCGCACCGCTTCCAGCAGGTTGACGGTACCCATTACGTTGGTGGAATAGGTCTCGACCGGGATCTTGTAGGAGTCACGCACCAGCGGCTGGGCCGCCATGTGGATGACTATTTCCGGCACGGCCCCGGCCATTTCGGCGGCCAGCCGTTCCCCATCCCGGACATCCGCTGTTATTGACGTAACCAGTTCACCGATTCGCGCCAGTTCGAAGAGGCTGGGATCGGTCGGCGGATCGAGCGCGTAGCCGGTAACCTCGGCGCCAAGCCGGTTCAGCAACAGGCAGAGCCACGAGCCCTTGAAACCGGTGTGACCGGTGATGAAAACCCGCTTGCCATGCCAGAAAGTTTTTTGGTCCACGCTCCACACCTCACTCTTCAACGACACCTACCAGACCTTCCAGGGCGCACGGCCGCTGTCCCACAGCTCTTCCAGGTATATTTTATCCCTAAGGGTATCCATCGGCTGCCAGAAAGCGGAATGCCTGTGCGCAACCAGTTCTCCGTCACGGGACAGAGACTCCAGCGGTTCCTTCTCGAATACGGTGGAACTGCCGGCAATCCGTTCAAATATGGACGGTTCCAGCACAAAGAAACCGCCGTTGATCCAGCCGCCATCCCCGACCGGTTTTTCATGAAAAGCCTCCACCTGACTGGATTCACCGAGCTTCAGCGCTCCGAAACGGCCCACCGGTTGGGTGGCCGTCAGCGTGGCAGCCTTGCCGTGCCCCCGGTGAAACTCCACCAACCTGGCAATGTTGATATCAGCCAGTCCGTCACCGTAGGTCAGCATGAATGTTTCATTTCCCACGTATGAAGCCACCCGTTTCACCCGGCCGCCAGTCATGGAATCCTGGCCGGTGTCCACCAGCGTAACCCGCCAGGGCTCGGCCTTTTGGTGGTGAACCTCCATGGAATTGGTGCACATATCGAAGGTAACATCACTCATGTGCAGGAAATAGTTGGAAAAATACTCCTTGATCATGTAACCCTTGAATCCCAGGCAGACGATGAAATCATTATAACCGTAATGGGAATAGATCTTCATGATGTGCCAGAGGATCGGCTTGCCGCCGATTTCCACCATCGGCTTGGGACGAACTACCGTCTCTTCGCTCAGCCGCGTGCCGAACCCGCCCGCCAGAATTACAACCTTCATACACGCCTCACTACTGCGGATTTTAAATAACCGGCCGAAAAAAGTCCGGAAACATCTGAATACAGCGTATGATCAAAAACCATTGGCCAAGTGGATTTTTATAGCACAAATTTTCGATCTGATAAAGCCTTCAGGAGCCGGAGGGCTCATTAAACTCAATATTCTTGACAATTCCGGGGCAAACGGCTAATATATCGATTTAAAATCAACATGTTACATTAAACTCTCTCCATAATCGCGGATCAACGGAACAAGGACGCATGCCCCCCAAAAAACGCATCGGCGACATGATGATCGAACAGGGGCTGATTACCCAGGAACAGCTGGAAATCGGTATCCAGGAACAGAGGAAAAGCGGTGAACTGCTGGGTTCGGTGCTGTTCAGCCTAGGCTTTATCAGTCAGAAGGATCTTTTCAAGCTACTCACCATATCGAGCGCCAATCAGGAAGAATCCGAACAGGACAAATACAACGCCGATATTCCGCAGGAAATCGAAAACCTGGTCAAACAGAGCAGCTCCCTGTTTCAGCGGGAAGGCTCCATTGGCAAGAAAGAGCTGGATTCGGCCTATTCCCCGTTGGTCAACCTGGTTGAAAAGATCATCATTGACGGCATCCAGCGCAGCGCCACCGATATCCATATCAACCCGGACGCCAAGGGTGTCCGCATCCGCTACCGGGTGGACGGGGTGCTGCAGCACAGCATGTTTCTTCCCAATGAACTGCTCAACCCGATCGTGTCCCGTTTCAAGGTCATGGGACAGATGAACATCGCCGAATCACGCATACCCCAGGACGGCGGCGCCGAATTCGCCTATAAGAACCGCAAGCTGGACCTGCGCATTTCCACCTTTCCGATTATCGGTGGAGAAAACGTCGTCATCAGGGTGCTGGACAAGAGCAAGCTGCGTATCGGCCTCGAAAATCTGGGCTTTTTCGACGAGGACATCGAAAAGCTGAACGCATCGATCCAGCTCCCCTTCGGTATGATCCTGGTAACCGGCCCGACCGGCTCCGGCAAGACCACCACGCTCTACTCCTGCCTCTCGATCATCAACACCGTCAGCCGCAACATCTTTACGCTGGAAGACCCGGTCGAATACCAGCTGCCGATGGCGCGCCAGTCGCAGATCAACGTCAAGGCCGGACTGACCTTTGCCACCGGACTGCGTTCGATCCTGCGACAGGACCCGGACGTGATCCTGGTTGGCGAGATGCGCGACGCCGAGACCGCCGAACTGGCCATCCGCGCTTCCCTGACCGGACACCTGGTATTCAGCACCATCCACACCAATGACGCCATCTCCAGCATCGCCCGAATCATGGACATCGGCATCGACCCTTTCCTGATCTCGACCACGATCGACTCGATCGTGGCCCAACGCCTGGTCCGCTCGCTCTGCGAGGAGTGCAAGGAGGCGGTACCGCCGTTCAGCCCCCAATACGCCAAGCTCGGCATAGACCCTGCCGTTTCCAGGCTTTACAGGCCCAAAGGATGTCCGGCCTGCGACGGCTCCGGCTTCAAGGGGCGCTCGGTCATCTACGAAATACTGAAAATATCTCCGAAGATCCGCGAACTGATCAACATCAAGGCCAGCCTTGAAGACGTTCGCAGACAGGCCATCAGTGAAGGGTTCCGTGAAATGCACGAAATCGCGCTGAAAAAGGTGCGGATGGGGATCACCACTCTCGACGAGGTCAGCCACGCCACCAGGATGAGCTTCTGATGGGTTCCTTCAACTACCGCGCCCTGGATGCCGAGTCAAACCAGCGGGAGGGCACGCTGACCGCCCGCGACAGCGCCCACCTGGAACAGCTGCTGGCCCAGCAGGGCCTGACGCTGATCGAAGCGGAAGGAGGCGGGTTCAGCGGTTTTGGTGATTTTGGAAAGATGTTTCAACCCAGCCTGAACGACAAGGAGCTGCTTGACTTCACCTACCTGGTCAAGCTGGTCGTTTCTTCCGGGATCCCGATCCTCCAGGGGATCGATACGCTGATGAAGAGCAATTCCAATCACAGAATCGGCCATGCGGCGCAACTGGTGCGCCAGGGAATCGATTCCGGACTGGCCATGTCGGATGTGATGCAGTCTGCCCCCAGACTGTTTCCCCCGTTTTACGTCCAGATGATCAGGGCCGGCGAAGCCTCGGGCACATTGGATGCGAGCCTGGATTTTCTGGTCAACTATCTGCAGTGGCAGAACGATTTCAAAAAGAGCGTCAAAGCCAGCCTGACCTATCCGATTACTGTTCTATCGGTTCTGGGCTCATTGATGTTCATCATCTTCACCTTCGTATTCCCCAAGATGTTGAAAACCCTGACCGGCATGGGAGCGGAACTGCCGCTTCCCACCAAAATCATGATCGCCATATCAGGTTTTTTGCGAAGCTATTTTCCGGCTTTGATACTGGCCGCGGTACTGATATTTATCGCGGTAAAGATTTTCAAGCGCAGCCCGCAGGGACGACGCGCGCTAGACAAGCTACTCTTGAAGATTCCGCTGATCGGCATGCTGATAATCAAGATCAACATGTCACGCTACTTCAAAATAGTCGCCACGCTGCACGCCTCCGGCATCAACGCCGAAAAGACCTTTGCAATCGGCGCCGATGTAATCGGCAACAGTGTAATCGCCGAAAGCATGGCATCCATCGCCAGGGTCATAGTAACCGGAGAGAGCATCTCGGACGCGATGCGGCGCACCGGATTCATCCAGCCCCTGGTGGTGGACATGATGTCGATCGCCGAAAAGACCGGCACGCTGGAGAGTACCCTGACCCGCGCCAGCGATATCCTGGACAAGGAAGTGCCGGAAACCATCAAAAAGGTTTTTTCGTATGTCGAACCGCTGACAATGGCAGTTCTGGGAGGATTGGTCCTGCTTCTGCTGCTGGCGGTCTTTCTGCCTATTTACAAATCCGTCGGGCAGGTAAAACTACGATGAGAACAAAAGCCTTTACACTGATTGAAGTTATGGTAGTTATGGCTATCATCTCTGTCCTGGCCGGGATCATGATGCCGGCTGTCTGGAAGTTCTGGGAAAGCGAGGAAACCGCCACAACCAGGCAAAGGCTTGAAGACCTGAGGACCGCCATGGTCGGTGAGCGCACCCTGATACAAAATGGTGTCAGAACCAATTTCGGCTTTGTTGGTGATAACGGAGAATTGCCCTTCGGGAATATGACAGGCGCCGGAGGACTCAAGTACCTGGGACAAAAACCGGAGTCGGGTTATCCGCAGTGGGACGGTCCCTATATGAAAGGCAACTTCGACATCACGACCTACACCGTTGATGCCTGGGGAAGAATGTTTGTGTACACTCCCGTCATGTCCTCAAACAGGTACATCTCGGCAGAAATCAGAAGCTATGGACCGAACGGGTTGCCAAATGACTCCGATGATATCGTTGTGTTAGTTGGAGAGCAGGATACAATGCCCACCAGCAGGCTAACGGGTAAAATTCCGTTTGCAGACCATACTTCAGCCTATAGTGCAAGAACCGAATTCACATATCCGGACCCCAATGACGGAGGCATCAGAAATGCCTCCGAGTGCAGAAAAATCGCGAAAGCACAGTCCATGTACACATCAATACACTTTCAAAAACTTCCGGTAGGCAAAATCACTTACAAGACAAGCATCTACGCAGCCTATAACACCAACTGTAACGGCGCCGCAGTCAGCACTCTCGAATCATATTATTTCATCAACGACTCTGCAAAGGAAATGCTGGTGGATTTCCATCCATGAACACACTGATCATCTACATACGCGAATCATCCCTGCAGGCGGTTGTCAGCATCGACGGTCAGCTTACTTATTGCCGGACATTCGACTTTGAGCCGAGGACCGGCGCTTACGGTGAAGAGATCAGCCAGGGACAGCACCGCGACATCCGTACACATGCCGTTGATAATCCGTACCTGATATATTATGACTTCGATGAAAAACGCAATCCATGGGATCTGGCGTTCAAGACAGTCGTCAAAAAAATATTTGCGGACATCAAAGACAACATCGACGCCACACACCTGATCATACCTGTTGATGATGTTGTCATTGCAACACATCAGCTCCCCAGGATGTCACGTCAAGACGCGGAAAAACTGATCGGCCGCAAGATCAGCGCGGAGTCAAAGGAAGAATTCCCCCCCTTCTCTATTATTCCGGCGGCCTCCGAGCAGAAAACCCAGACCTGGTATTCCTTGTACGTTCCAACCGCGACTTTGCTGGACTACCGCAAAGTATTTGCATCAGCTCGCCTTCGATTAAGCAGCATAACCACACCGATCAACGCCATGCTCGATGCTTTCCGGGGCATTCGCGAAGCAATATTCAATTCCCACGCGGTGTTTGAGATTCAGCGGGGATTTATCGAGGCATATTATATCTCAGCGGACGGCCTCCTTCATTTTCAGCGTCTTCCGTACAGCGGTTCTGAAAATATTAAGGAAGTAAATGCCGAAGAGAACGAGAAGGCCCAGAAGTTCAAACTTTTCAAAATTATCGACACTATTTTCCGGATCAACTCACACTATCAGACCGCCCACCCTCAAATCCCGGTCCAGATGGTTTGGCTATGCGGCCTTGAAAACGATTTGGAGAATATCGCCACGGCACTCAAGGAAGCCATGGGGCTCGAAGTGGGCATTGCCCCGGCGATTCCCACCGGACTACAGGAAGAGAGCGGCTATGTTCCGCTGGCCGGTTTTGCCGCATCGTTGCATAACGGCACTGCCTCAGGATATTCGACTGCGGATTTTTTCAAACGTTTCCCGTTGCGTAAAACCTCGGGAGCGGTCATTTATACCTTAACCACACTGGCTGCCCTGCTGGCCTTTGGCATGACCGAGCGTGAATACCGGCAACTGAATAGTCAGGTCAAGCGATCCAAGTTGCCTGATGATCCCAAAAAGAGCAGGGGCAAAGCATCAGCTTCACCGGCGTATTCTAAAAATCTTGAGGTTTTGAAGAAACTTACCGCACGCCAGTTTGTTTTCTACGACCTGTTTCGAGAGCTTGCCAACAACCTGCCGGATGGGGTACTGCTGGAAAACCTCGAATTCCGGTTGAAGGACGACAAAGGGCTTCTTGACATAACCGCCACGGCTCGCCTAAGCAACAATATCGGTGAGAGCATGCTTCTCAGCAGAGTGATGGCAATGCTTGATCAGTCGCCAACCCTGTCAAATCACCGCGATCCTTCTATAACAGTCGTACCCATGGAGAAGGAACGCTATCTTAAAATAACAGTTACCAGCGAGGTCAGTCCGCTTGACAAGACAAAGTAAGCTAATTGCACTGGTAGCATACCTGCTGGTCCTGACGGTTGTCATGCTTGGCTACCGCTCCAACCGCGCAGCGAAAGTCAAGCGACTGCGCGCAGAACTTGCCAGAACCACAACGGAGCAGAACAAAAAACGCACCGAAGAGGCGGAAGTTGTCCGCCTGACACACTTGATACCGGCCGCATCCAACACCCCGGCCTTCATGGAATCGCTCTACCGCTGCGCTAAGGAATCAGGCCTGAAGCAACATGAGGCGGTGACGGAAACCGCTGCCGGTAACGTCTCTGCACGCCCCGGCGGTGCGGACACCGGAACTGTTGCAAAACACCGCATAAAAGTCAGCGCCATCGGCAACTTTCGAAATTTTGCCGAATACCTGAGGCTGGTACAGAATATCGAGCGCTTCAACCGCATTATCGAATTCAAACTGGCTCCGGACAGCGGCCAGTTGAGAGGAACAATTACAGTGGAACTCTATTCCTTGCCGGTGAAAAATGGCAAATAATCTGACCGTCCAATGCATGACCGTGCTGGTGATAACACTGGTCGCGGCAGGAACATTTGCGGCCCAGGCGGCGCCTCCGGGTTCTTTGGCGAATGCGAATAGCGACCATGCCCACCGCGACCAGGTGAAGGGAGACAGCGGGAAATGGCGGCGTGATCCTTTTCTGGGAAACAATGCAAAAACAGTCAGGCAGCCAACCGTAAAAACAACGCCAGGCATCAAGATGGAACAGGAAGCTTTCGATTCGCAGGAAATAAACCTCCAGGGAATACTGCAATCGGGCAAGGCTTTCCATGCACTGATCAACGGGCGCGTCGTAAAAAAAGGTGATAAGCTTGACGGTGTGATCATCAAGAAAATCAGCCGGTTCCAGGTTGTGGTGCAGAACGGAAAAAGAGAGAATATTACCTACGATATCTACCAGGGCAGGATTGATCGAGGAAAAAAATGATACGATTTACAGGGATACTGATAGTTGCCACATTCAGCCTTGCAGGCTGCGTTAGCCCGGTTGTAAACACGCTTAATGACTCCAGGACTGATTCACCAAATAGCGCGCCCAAGATCAAGCCGACGCCGGAACAGCCTGTCAGGGACTCTGATGCTTATCGATCAAAAGATTCCGGGCGGTTGTATTCTCTGACCCTCAAAAATGCCGATTTGCGAGATGTGCTGGTACTGCTGTCAAAGGAAAGCGGTGTATCGATAGTTGCAGAACGCGGCCTGCGTGGAAACGTGCAGATCGAAGCAAAAAACAAGAAGCTGGGTGAATTGCTGTATATGATCCTCAAGCCGCTAGGCTATACGGCATCGGTTGAAAACGGCATGATCCTGGTTGGCAGGCCCAAACTTGCAACCCGTACTTTCCGGGTAAACTATCTCAAGGACAAACGGAGTTCCAGCAGTAATATGAACGTTTCAGGTTTTTCCGCCGGAAGCGTGAGTGTATCAAGCATCGGCCAGTCCGACTTTTGGGGAGCGCTGGAAAACTCTCTTGAAATGCTTGTATTCGGAACCAGTGGCAAAGGAAAGCGTGACGGTGGCGGTTTCAGCATCAGCGAGGAAGAAAAGAAAAGTGATGGCAAGAATGCACCATCTGCCCCTTCATCCTTATCAAAAGACAAATCGCAAATTACCACATCAACAGACGTGGAAGACCCGCTTCTCTCTTCAACCCAGATAGCGGAAGGTCAACTCAAACAACTCGTAGTGAATGAAATCGCAGGAATAATCCAGATCACGGATTTACCTGAAAACCTGGATAAAATCGCATCTTTTCTGGCAGATGTGGAAGAAGGCAGCAAACGCCAAGTCCTGATTCAGGCGCATATCATGGAAGTAAACCTGAAAGACAGTTTTTCTCTCGGACTTGACTGGGAACAGGTATTTCAATCAACCGACAGTGCCTTTACGATTGGGCAAGTTCTTGCACCTACTACCAATGTTTTCAAGTTTGCAGCTGAAGGATTTAACTCATTTGGTCGTTTCAATTTACTGCTCGATGCGATGAAAGAACAGGGCAATGTCAACATGCTCTCCAGCCCCAAGATATCCGCGCTCAACAATCAAAAAGCGGTCATCAAGCTGACCACCAAACAGGTGTCGTGGGTGTCTTCAAAGACCACGAACAATTCTGGCGGGGTAAGTAACGACACCTTCACTACGGCGCCACAGATTGATGAAGTGGGAATTTTTTTGGATGTGACTCCACAGATCGGCCTCGACAACTCAATTACCATGCAGATTCACCCCAGTGTTTCGGAAATCAAGGAGGTATCCACATCACCCGACAAGACCAGCACCAAACCGGTGATTGACATACGCGAGATAGATACGATGGTGGATGCCAAGGCGGGAGAGACCATCGTCATCGCCGGGCTTATCTCCGACAAACTTAACGAGATCAAACGTAGTGTGCCACTTCTGGGTGATATCCCCTACCTGGGCGCACTTTTCTCTTATAGCAAGCAGGAACGCACCAAGTCCGAGCTGGTCATAATGATGACCCCGTACATACTTAACGCCAAAAGCATCGACGAGATCAGGGCTGACCATGAGCTGCGGATGCAAAACATCGGCGGAGCCTTCCACCTGATCAACAACATGGGCAGCATGGTAACCGAGAAAAGTTCCCGTGATTGGATCATGAGAAGCGAGCCTCACCGGCTGAATGCACCGGACGCCACCAATAAATCCACGGTGGCGGATCCCGAGAAACCTGTTTCGCCAAAGACCAAACAACCGGATGCGACTCCGGTTCAACAACCGCTTGCCCCGGCAAGCCCAGAGGTTAGAATTCCAGCTGCACCCCCGGAGCAAAAAAACACCAAGGCTGACCCGGTCAACAGACAGCACCTGGAGCGGCAGCAGGCCGAGATAAAACGCCTGGAACTGGAAGTAAAAAACGTTTGGGAGAAGCTGGCGGATGAACGCAGGAAAAACCTGGAGCTTGCAGCAGAAGCGCGACGGCCGGCCAGTTCTCCGGTTGTGCCGAAAGCCGTCACACCGGAAGCAATGCCGCCGATTGCAGCAAACAATCAGCCTCCGGTATCAGCTGAATCAAACGTTCAGGCAGTCATGGCGGAGCAACCTCGCACCTTGACTGCAAACGTGCAAACCACCTCGCCTTCCGGCGACAGGGAACAGACACTCTATCGCAGCGCGGTCGTCGCCTACAAGATCGGCGACTGTACTGAAAGTATCAAGTTTTTCGACAGGTTCCTGACGTTGTATCCTAACTCACCTTTTGCGCAGGACGCGGTATATTATCGTAAGGACTGTGCTGAACGTCCGGCTGATGCAGTAAAATAATCCCGCCGAAAAGCCCTGACTACAAGTTCAGGAAACAAACCATATTTACAAATCCAAAATCAGACAAAATGAAAAGTCCGCTCACCCCTTGACAGGATGAACGGACTTTTGAGCAACAAACGAATCTGCTTGTAAGGTCTAATTTGCCAAGTTAAGTACAACACCGATATCATTTGAATGTACTGCCGTATCGCCGGGAAGTTCCGTATCCAGATTACCATCCGCTCCGGCCGAAACAATGAAGACACGTACTCCTGAAGTTCCAAAATCATTTACATTAATAACATACATATTGCCCCAGGGATCAGCCGGGAAGTCAGTGCCATAGGGACCGTTCCACCCTACTGAAGTAGCGCCACTCTTAGGAGTATACCAACCTGCGTTGGCAGGACCATTGGTAACCAATAAATCATTCATGGAAACCGGAGTAGTTACATCCCAACCGACAACCGCGCCACCGCCAGGTCCAAGCGGCATATTACCTGCCGATTGCAAAATTGTTGCGGCATCTGTTGTAGCGCTGTCACGTTTGGGCCACAATCCGGTGTCCTTGCGAAATGCGAGAACAGAACTTTGAATTGCCTTAACATCGCCCAGTGCCCGTGTAACCTTGGATTCATCAATCTGATTGAAGATCATCGGCACCAGCACACCTGCCAAAATGGCAATGATCGCGGCAACGACAATCACCTCGATCAGAGTAAAACCTTGATTAAATCTAGTTCTTTTCATACTCCCCCCTTTGATAATTTCCCCGGATATAAAATTCAATGGACTTGGATTCTCTAAAAAACATTAATTTGTAGCAAGTTAGCGACACGAATTATTGTCTGCATATAACACACAATCACATTAAAATCCAGCGCGAAATTTCCTCGTTCGGCTCTAAATACCCTATTTTTAGTAGTTATTAATCCTACGGGATAAACGGTCCCCCCTATGCCGGGCTCTCATTAAATATTTTATCCGAGACTCACAAGAGCATTGAAATTTAATTTTTGCTGTGTGAATATGGATCGGACATTGGTGAAAAAAATCAATCATTGCCCACTGAGGTGCGAGTTTGTTCGGGAACACAACAAGAATACACATGCTCCACTTAAAATCCACATCGGCATATGCAATTAAAACTGACGCACTCCTATTTACCTTTGCAATATTTATGCTCTGTCTTTTACTCCCTTTTTCCGATGCCCATTGCGAGGAGTGTGGTGACTGCCATTTAGACAGGCTTCACAAGCGCACTGGCGTAATCGGTCAGATGAAGGGCGGTTCGCACCATGTTCAAGGTGTTGAGGTTACCGGGCAGCATTGTTATGCATGCCATTGGGAAGCAACTCCGGAGGGCAGGATTAACGAACGTTACCACTCCGGCAGTAAAACCAAGGACGCTCCGGTAGACCTGGTGGTTTGGGGAGCAGGCAATCGACCGACCATTTTCATACCTTTCAGCACTGCTGCAAGCTTCCGTGTATCGTCCATCGGCACTTCAAACGAACGTGAACAGGTTGCCTCCATATCAAACCACTGCCTTTCCTGCCATAACGACAGAAATAATGACACCACACCATTCGTCGGAGACAGCCACACGCCCCGCCAGTATGCCTGGGATGGCCAGAGTATTGCAGCACGCTACAGTCAAACCGGATCAGCCTCATGGAGCAGATATTCGACTGCAAACGTCAACGGTAAATGGCAAATCACCAAAGCATTCTCGGCCCACGGCAATTCCGCTGCCAGTCTTGGTGGGTGGAGCACCGTAAGCGGCTATGACAAAGACATCACTACGACAAGAGGCGGCTCAAAATCAAGAAACGTAGAGTGCTTTGATTGCCACAACTCCCATGGCTCTGGCACAACCGGCATAACCTCCTCATACCTGACTTTTGGTTCTGACTACAACGGCGGCATCCTTAAGGAAACCATGGCCGGCCTTGGCGGTTACCAATACAGTTACACTCCGTCATCTAATCTGGATAAGCATGAGGCCAACCCATACAATCCAGGTGCCGGCCTCTGCTTTGACTGCCATGAAACCGCCAAACCAGGGTCTACCCCTTGGGGTTACAAAACGACCTTCGGCGCCGAGCAGGCGATCATGGGCTACAAAGACACCTCACGGTTCAACTCCGGCATAAAAGGCTCCACATCGCGTTTCACCGGTCGCCATACCCGTACCGCCGTTGCTAGCAGTCACCTTAAATCAGGAAGGTTTTTGTCCTATTCAACCCACGACAAAATCAACGGACTCTGCACCCCATGTCATGATCCGCACGGCATAAGCCCAACTCTTGGAACCTCAATGCAGTACGCACTGCCGCTGCTTAAAGGGACCTGGCTTACATCCCCGTATCGCGAAGATTCACCACCCGCAAGGATGCCCACCAAAGGGAGCTTTACCGGCAATGCAAACAACATGGCCGTATCCTGGGAAAAGGGGGAACTGAAAAAGAATCCTGCCGAGTCCCAGGCCGCAATGAGCTATAATACCGACCGAAATACATTTGGCAATGGTCGGCTAATCATCGAAAAAGATGATCAATTCGCGGGACTCTGTCTGAAATGCCATAAAAAAAGCAATTTCACAGCAAACAAGAACGATGTGATACATCGCGCGGTTAAAGGTTGGGGCTCCAACCGGGAACATTCCTTTCCATGTTCAAAGTGCCACCAGGCACACAACTCCGGTTTGCCGCGGCTAATGCAGACCAACTGCCTCGAATCCGGTCCGTCCGGATTAAGGGACAGTAGCGCCGCACCCTGGATGTCAAGCAAAAGTTATCAGCAGATTGCCGCTATTAACAAGCCCGCAAAAGAAGCTGTCGTCGGTTGTCATGTTCGCAGAGCGGCCAGAAATAGCGGCCCGCCTGCATTACCATCCGAACAGCAACAGTGGAAAAGTGTGAATCCATGGTAAGCCCGGTTTGCTTGTTCCGGCGCCTTTTGCCTATACCGCATCCAGATCCTCGATACAGGCTGATAGCTGTACTAGTGGCCACTTTACTTCAGCTATCGGTGCAGGTAACTTTAGCAATGGAGAGACCTCCTGCCCCCCTCCCCATCAAAACCCAATTGGTATTGCTGGGGACCGGCAACCCGCAGCCTGATCCGGACCGTTCCGGACCGGCTACGGCAATTGCAATTAATGGTAGCGCCTATCTGGTCGATTTCGGTCCCGGTGTCGTTCGTCGCGCGGCTGCTGCACGGATTGACAAGGGAATAGCTGCGCTAGAACCTACCAATCTGCGCGTTGTATTTCTGACACATCTTCATTCCGACCACACCGCCGGCTATCCCGATCTGATCCTGACCCCATGGGCCATGGGACGAAGAGTTCCACTTGAAGTGTACGGCCCCAAGGGCCTCAAAAAAATGACGGATCATATCCTTGCCGCATATAGCGAAGACATTGGAATACGTACCAAGGGAACGGAGAATGCTCATCCGGATGGTTGCAAGGTAAATGTGCACGAGATTATGGCCGGTGTGGTATATAAGGACGCCAACGTAACCGTAACAGCCTTTCCAACCAGACACGGTGAATGGGAACAGAGTTTCGGTTATCGCTTTGACAGTGCAGATCGCAGTATCGTAATTTCCGGTGATACGACCCCTACCCAAGCTACGATAGATGCATGCCGAGGTTGTGATATACTTGTCCACGAAGCATTGACACTAAAGTTCCTGAATAATCCGATGCGCCCCAATTACCAAAGATTTGATATTCGCGATTATTCCGCCAAATATCACACCACGACTGCTCAATTGGCGGAATTGGCAAACAAGGCGAAACCAGGCCTGCTAATCACATACCATAACCCGATTTCACTGCGACCCGAGCGACGCCCTTTCGCTTCTTCACCAGAAGACGTTCTGGAAGAAATCGGACGGGGATACACCGGCAAGATTTCCGTCGGGCGTGACCTGGATGTATATTAAAGCGCTTGTCCGCAGGCGAATCAAATACGAGGAGATATGGATAAATGTCAAGTTACGACAGTTCTGACGAATCGCAACATGAAAAGATGGACCGTAGAGAATTTATCAAACGGACCGCGATTGGCGCCGGAAGCATGGCGTTAAGCGTGTCCCTGGTAGGCTGCATGGCTGGAAAGGGAATGAACGGCAACGCGGCCACAAATGCAGTAAATGAAACCCTGCCACTCAAGTATAAGGATTACAACCTGGTTTTCGTCAGTTTTGACGCGCTGCAGGCTGCCCATGTCGGTTCACTCGGTTATTCACGAAACGTGACACCGACCATTGACGCCATCGCCAAGGATGGCTTCAACTTCACCAACGCAATTTCCACTGCGTCCTGGACGGTTCCCGCCTCCATGACCTGGTTTACCGGAGTTTATCCTTCCGAACACAGGCTGACCAATAAATTTGCCGTATTCAACCCACCCAGTAACAATATACTGTCCAATTTGAAAAAGCTTTCCCCGAACCTGGTCACCCTGGCCGAGATCCTGAAGCAAAACGGTTACGCTACCGGCGGATTTACCGGCAACGCCGGAGTTAACGGCTTTTTCGGCTATGATCAGGGGTTTGATACCTATTTCTATGAAAAAGGAAAATTCGGCAGCATGGGAGTCAGTATCCCCAAGGCGCTTGATTGGCTGAAGGAAAATAAAAATAAAAAGTTTTTCATGTTCCTGCATGGTTACGATATTCATGGCCAGGGAATACCCGAGGGAGGGTTCGACTACCGTTTTGTGGAACCGGGCTATGACAAACGTTATACCGGCTCCAAGGAGGAGCAGGAGGCTTTGCGCGAGGAGGGGCTTGAAAAAGGGCGGACCACCCTGCGTGATGAAGATGTCCGATTCTGGAGGGCGATCTACGATGAAAAAATCCAGCGCACCGACGCCAAATTCAAAAAATTTCTGGATGAGCTTGAGAAGATGGGATTGATGGACAGGACCATCTTTGTACTGACATCCGACCATGGGACTGAATTCCACGAACACAAGCGTTTTGATCACGGTTTCAGCCTATACGATGAACTGATACACGTGCCGCTAATCATAAAGCTGCCGAAAAGAACTGATGGCAAGATCATCCGGGATCAGGTCAGCAGCATCGATGTGATGCCGACTATTCTCGATCTGCTGGATGTGAACGTTCAGGAAAAAACCAGGAAGCAACTGCGCGGGACCAGTCTCTCACCAGCGTTTAAAGGGCAGTCAGCGGCAAAGGATGTCTTTTCCGAGACCGACTACCGGCTGTACACCTTCAAACGCTCTATTCAAACCAGGGAAGGCTGGAAATTCATATATACAATGGAAAGTAAAACCGGCGAATTGTATAACCTGAAAAGCGACCCCGGCGAAACCAAGAACCTGGTTGATGTTGAGCGCAAGATAGCCTACGAACTGGAACATAAATTGTTTGCACATTTTAAATCGATTGGACACGACCTGAACGCTCGAAGATGGGAGACGGGCCTGAACCCGGTCTACGATTCACAGGCCAAACCAGCGCAAAAAAAGTGAGTAATGTAACCTGTTGCTGCTGAATACCTCTCTTGATTTTTCCATTACTCCTGCTCTTGTAAAACAAGCGGCAGGAGTAATATTGAGTGGGGTTGTGCAAAAACATTATCCTTACATTCCAGATGCAGGCTATAATCGCGTCCGGAGGACAATCACAGATGAAAATTGCCGCCACAATAGCCCTGTTCTGCGCCAGCGGAGGTCTTGCGCGTTATTATCTGTCGGGCTGGGCCTACAGCCTTCTCGGCAGATCCTTTCCGTATGGCACGCTTCTGGTTAATATCATCGGCGCTTATCTGATCGGACTGGTCATGGAGGGCGGCATGCGCAGCACTTTGCTTTCCGATACCCTGCGCATTGGCTTGACCGTCGGCTTCATGGGAGGCCTGACGACTTTTTCCACTTTCAGTTACGAAACATTCAAGCTGCTGGAGGATGGCCAGCTGCTTTTCGCGTTCGCGAATATTGTCATAAGCGTTGCTACCTGCCTGCTGTTTACATGGCTGGGAATTGCAACTATCCGGGGTCTTTCATAACAGCGGGGTACATACATGAACGGAATTCCTGAAGAGCATCTGCTGATGCGAATATTCATTGGTGAAAGTGATCGTTTTAAACACATGCCGCTATACGAGGCACTGCTGGAGATGCTCAGAAGTGAAGGCATTGCCGGGGCAACGGTCCTGCGCGGAGTATGCGGTTTCGGCGCCAACCGGCTCTGTCACACCCAGAAACTGCTGGACCTGTCCGCCGATCTGCCGTTAGTCGTCGAGGTGGTGGATATCAGGGATAAAATAGATGCCGTCATGCCCCGCGTCGATGAGATGGTCAACGGCGGCATGATCACGCTGGAAAAAGTAACCGTGATCCGTCACTCCGGCAATAGAAATAAACAACAATAACCCGAAAGCAAAAATATGTTTCGTCATTTCACAAACAACAGCAGCATCGTCATCACTACACTGTTTCTGGGAGTCTTGGGCCTGCTTTCCGGAACCGGACTATGCAGTCCGCTGGAATCCGCCAAGCCGACACCGCGTCATGAAAGCACCAATGTCATCCTGATATCCCTGCAATGCCTACGGGCAGACCATTTGGGCGTTTATGGATACAAGCGCAATATCAGCGACAACATCGATGCCTTGGCAAAACAATCGGCTGTGTTTGATGACGCCATATCTCAGGCGAATCTGACACCGGTGGCACAGATGAGCGTGCTGACCTCAAAGTATCCACGCGTCAACGGCATGGTTTCTTTTGAAGTTGCCAAAGACATGGTCACATCACGCACGTTGCCCGAGATTCTGAAATATTACGGTTATACAACCGCCGCAACCATAAGCTCTCCCGAGTTTTTCATGCGCTTTGACACCGAGTCGGGTGCATTGATCAACCCCGGCGATGTTTTCTCACGCTCTTTCGATTACTATGGGCGAACTGCGCGTGGTCCACAAGGCACCAGCATCAGGGTTGCGCCAACCGATGCCTTTCAGTGGCTGAAAGGAAACAAGGACAAAAAGTTTTTTCTCTGGATCGGCAGCGGACTGCTGCACATGCCCTACTCCGCGGAGGTTCCGCAACCATACCAGACCATGTTCGATGCTCCCGGCTATGTGCCATTCTGGAAACGCCTCCCCGGTTTGGACGAAGATGTCTCGTGGGGTGACAACCCCGAATATGACATTTTTTCAAGGGTATATCGCAATGATTTCTATTGGGGATTCAAACCGATTTATCATTTGAACGAAGACGATCTTAAATATGTCAACGGCCGCTACGATGCAGGAGTTTACTATACAGACCTATACGTCGGCGAACTGCTTAAGCTATTGGATGATCTGGAACTGAAAGAAAAAACCCTGATAGTTCTACAGTCCATGCATGGTGACGACCTGGGTGAACACGGCATTTTTTTCCACTACGACGTAACCGAACCGGTCATCAAAAATGCTTTGATAATGCGTTTTCCAAACGGAGAATTCGGTGGAAGGCGTGTTTCGGAGCAGGTTCAAGGACTTGACGTAATGCCCACCATTCTTAATTACCTTGACATACCAGTTCCTCACGACGCTCAGGGGAAAAGTGTTATTCCCCTTGTCAGGGGTGATAAAGACGCCACGGGTAGCGAATATGTCTTCATCGATAGAATGCCATGGTGGGAATACACCCTCAGCAAATGGTACCTGGAGCTACAGAACGCCAGCGGCGCCAAGTTCTCTCCGGTGGAAAGCGCAAAGTTAAAGGAATACCGGGATCTGCTGCAAACCAGCTTTGACAAACTGGGTTATCCGCCAGGCGATATCGCTGTACGGACCGGAGAGTGGAAGTTGATCCTGCGCATGAACAGGGACATTCTGGAAAAAGTATCGTGGTGGCGTTTCATAACCGGCACATTGCAACCGGTTGAGGAGCTGGAGCTATACGACTTGAAGAACGATCCTGGCGAATATATCAATGTCGCGCATAAGCACCCGAATATTGTAGCCCAACTGAAAAGCAAGCTATTGGATTGGAACTCCAGGGTGGAAGGACAAAAGGCTGTTTACAAAAAGAGCGACAAGCGCTACATCATCCCCTACCCGTAGGGTAAACTCGTTTCCAATTCAGCCAACTACTGAAGTGAAGTAACTGACTACGATTCAATGCTGTTTTGTAAGCCGGAGGCAATTTGCTGCGTTCCTCTGAAAGAATACTGCTTCGTTAACGCGTATATTCTGTCCAGAAGGGTCAAATCAGAATTGAGTATAGTGGGTAACATGAAAACCAATTTTCCGGCATGGCTATATATCAACCTTTTGTCTTCATTATTTTTCCTGCAATTTCCTGCGATCTCCCATGCCCAGACACTGGACAAGGACACCGTCTGGCAGGGGCAAGTCAAGGTAAGTGAAGATATTCTTGTGCCAAAGGGGATCACGCTCACGATCAGGCCCGGCACATCCGTCAAGGTTGCGGTTGCGGAAAGCACGAAGACCGACCCGGAGTACATGTCGCCATTGACTGAGATCACGATCCGCGGGACTCTCAGGGTTGAAGGGACCTCGAAAGAACCGGTCGTTTTTTCCGGAGAAGACAACAAAACCGGAAATTGGGCAGGAATTGTGATCGACCGCGGAGTTGCGGTGATGGACTGTTTCAGCATTAAAAATGCGGAAACGGGCATCAATTCCCTGGACGGCAACCTGCGCATGAATGAAGCCGTCATCCGTGACAACCGTTACGGGTTGGTGCTTCAGGGGAGCAGAAGTGACACATTGCAGGAAAATTCCCTGATAACAGGCAATGACTATGGAGTATTCACTCTCCAGGGCGCTCATCTTGTCACAAAATCATCCAGACTGTCCGGCAACCGGAAAAGAGACAGTTTCACCGCAACAGCAAAAGAGTTCCCCTCCCCTCCCGGTTTCAAAGTAACCGAAAGCCAGCCGGTCAGCAGACGCTACCAGGACGAGGTCTTCCGTGGCGACATGGTATGGCAGGGGCGCATAGAAGTGGCGGGAACCATCCGGGTGCCGCACGGAAGCAGGCTGATCATAATGCCGGGCACGGTTGTCGAGTTTTTCAAGAAAGACACCAATGGCGACGGTATCGGCGAAAATGGGCTCATGATACAGGGTCGCCTGGTGGCAAAAGGAACCAAAGAAGAGCCGATCGTGTTTCGCTCGGCGGAAAAAGACAAATCCATGGGTGACTGGGACTCGGTCAACATCATGGACAGCGCCGGGGGACAGAATCTGATCGAGAATTGCCTGATCCAACATGCCTACCGTGGGCTCCACTTCCACTTTTCAAATGTCGCCGTATATGATTCGCACATCACCGGTAACTACCGTGGAATCCAGTTCCAGGAGTCACAGGTGGATATGAAAGGCAACTATCTGTACGGGAATAAAAGCGGTGTTCAGGGACGCGATTCCGACCTGGTGTTCACCGGTAACACTCTGATGAACAACTATGTGGGAGCCAACTTCTTCCGCGCCACCATTAGCGCAATCGGCAACAGGATTGTTGACAACTGGAAAGAGGGCTTGAGAATCCGCGAAGGCGTCTCCACGTTACGGGAGAATCTGATCGACGGCAACCGCCAGGGGCTATTGCTGGCCGATATGTTTTATGGTTCCTATAATCGTAACAGCTTCACCAACAACCTGGAAACCGGGCTCGCGGTCAGGAATGCGGACAATATCGAGGTCTCGGGAAATATTATTGTTTCAAACGGAATCAACGGCTTGAATATTCAGGACTCCAGGTTCCTCGTTAAAGGCAACCAGATCACCGACAATGCCGAACGCGGCATCGGCGTTCAGTCATTTGACGGTCTGATTACGGAGAATAACCTTGCCGCCAACGGAATCTACGCCATTGACCTGGACGGTCCCGGTAACGTGGCCGCTCCCGCCAACTGGTGGGGAACGGATGAGCCCGCCAAGGTAATCCTCGACAAGAGAAGAGAGCCATCCAGAGGCAGCGTTTCCCACGAAAAAGCCAGCGACAGTCCGCTCCGGTTCACCTGGCCATTACATACGATATCTTCGGATACGACCTGGCGTGGAGAGATTTTCATCAGCGGCAACACTTCCGTGATGAATAACGCAACCCTGAAAATTATGCCTGGAACCACGGTCAGGTTTGCACATGACATCGGCTTGCTAATTAAAGGCAGGATGCTTGCAGAGGGAAAACCGGAACAGAGAATCGTCTTCACATCGGTTGACAAGAAAGCGGCTTCGGAGTGGGATGAAATCCAGCTCGAATATGCAACCGGAAGCGTGATTTCCAACTGTGTATTCGAATATGCGACCTGGGGGCTTCACAGCCACTTCACCAACCTGACCGTCTCAAACAGCCATTTCACCAATAACTTCGGAGGCATGAGATTCAGAAGCGGACCGGTTGTGATAAAAGGATCCGTTTTCGAGCACAATTCGATCGGCATCAGGTCGTATATCGGCAATGCAGTCATCAGGGACAACGTCATCACCAAAAATGAAACCGGCATTTTCGTCAGGGAAAAGGGCGGCGGGCTGTCGATCACCAGCAACAACATATTCGATAACAGCAATTACAACCTCAGGGTGGGCGACTTCAACAACGAAGACGTGCCGGCACGGGACAACTGGTGGGGAAACAGTGAGCCGCTTGCCACCATTTTTGACGGCAGGAGCGAACCGGGAATCGGCAATGTGCTATTCGAACCGTTCAGCAGGGAGCCGTTCAGGACCGGCACGGGGACATCTCCATGAAACTGTTGAATTTCACTCTGCTGACGCTGGTATTTGTTTTTTGCCTGACTGACGCATTCGCCGGGAATGCAGCGCTTAAAGCAAATATCAAGGATATCAATGGCAAACCGGTTGCGGGCGTCAAGTTATTTCTGTACGAAAGCACCAATGTGCGCAAGCCGGCCGATTTTATTTCAGTCCGGTCCGATGAAGGTGGCCGGACGGTAATAACCGCGCCAAAAGGGCGATACTGGGCAGTTGCCAGGCTGAAAAAGGATGCACTGTACGGCCCGCTGATGCCGGGAGACAAACACTCGGGCGAACCTGTCGAAATTGACTTATCCGAAAACACGGAAATTGAATTTATTGTGGCGGATATCCTGGAGGTCGGGCAGAAGAAGCGCACCGACAACTCCGATACGGTCAGAGTGCGGGGGCGAATCCTTGACAAGGACGGCAAGCCGGTTCCAAATGCCTACGCCTTTGCAAACGCTACTAAAGAAATCGAATATATCCCTGAATACCTCTCGGCCTGGACTGATGAAAATGGCAACTACACGCTTTATCTTCCGGCCGGCGGCAGATTTTTTGTAGGCAGCGCACTGAAATACCCGCCGCCGCCAACACCGGCCCTGCTAAAGGAGTTTGTTCCCAATGCCACAAAATCAGATATTGTCACGGATATTCAATTAATAGTATACTAAAACAGTGTGTATATAGAGCTGGCAGTTATTCCTTTAGACCGTTGCAGACCGATGGGAGTTATTCATGAAAAAAATCGTTTCACTTGTTATTCTGGTAACAGTTTTGGCTACAGTTCAAATTGCATCAGCCTGTGTCGGCAAAACAATCCATCTGGGTATATCCAACTCCCCCAACGAACTCCTGCTGGCCGAAATGGCCTCACTACTGATCACCGAGCGAACCGGCTCTTCGGTAAAAGTTGATGTGTACAAGGACTCCAAGGAGCTCTACAGCGCCGTAAGAAAGGGTAATGTCAATGTAATAATCGAAAAACCCGGCCGTGCGCTTGAAGTTCTCGGCAAACAGAAAGCGGCCGGCTCCTCGGCATTTGATTTTGTAAAAAGCGAATACCGCAAGAGCATGAACATGGTTTGGCTTGAGCCTATCGGGGGCAGCCAGCAATATGCGTCGGTGCTGACTGTCGATACACTCTCCAACTATCCGGCGCTTCCTAAACTGCTGAATAAACTTTCCGGCGTTCTGAATAACGATACCTATGCAAAACTGCTGAAAACCGTTGATTCATCCGATAAAGCCAGGAAGGTTGCAAAGGATTTTCTCAAGGGCAAGAAGCTGATATAGAAAATGTCCGTAACCGGGAAGTCCAACAAACTGTTTGCCTGGGCGGCTTCAACGGAATGTGCCGTAGTGCTTTTTCTGGCAATTGCCGCTGTCGCCATTCCGGGAACTTTCACGGAAGACAGGAGCATCTACACCAGTGCGCCGTTTCTGATGCTGCTCGGATTTTTCGGTCTAAACCTGATACTCTGCACTATCAAGAGACGTAAAAGTATATCCGTACCTGTACTGGTAATGCATGGCGGAGTGCTGCTGACCCTGGCGGGATGCATTGCCACATCATTCGGCTATGTGGCTACCATCAATATCTACGAGGGCACCTCGGCAAACAGGTTTTACCGGTGGGACAGGAAGGAAGACGTCGATCTGGGCTTTGAACTGCTCGTAAAAAAGATCAATACCGAATACTATCCGATCCCGGTCAAGGTGGGCGTTTTAAAGGGGCGGCAAAAAGACAAACTGTTCGTTCTCAAGACCGGTGATGATTTCGAATACGACGGCTACCGTATCAAGGTGGAATCACTGGAACCGGTCACGGAACACCTGAAACTCTCCGTTTATCAACGGGACACCAGGATCGGCACTTACATTACATCAGGCCCGTCAGACCTTCCACCAGGTTTTCCATACACGTTCGCTCTGGTTGCTTTTCAAAATCCACGACTGAAGAGATTGTGGGTAGATCTGGACATAAACCAGAATTCAACTAAAATGGCGGGTGGCACTTCCGAAGTAAACGGCCCTTTCAAATGGAACGGGCTCTATTTTTATCACACCCAGGTCGCCAGAGATCCCAGCGGCGCTCCATATGCGGGCATTCAAATAGTTCGTGACCCGGGCCGCCCGGTTGTTTTTGCCGGTTTCGCGGTAATGGGACTGGGATCGTTCTTATCATTCAAACGGCGCTTTTCAAGGAAGACTCAATGAAAAATAATACTTCGGCCGGCAACTCGAACAAACCGGCTGTTTCAACAGTAATTGTCACTACCGGTTCTTTGGTCTCGGGAAATGGCGATAGCGAGAGCACATGTTCCTGAACCGCTTCAAATCGAAACCTAAAGACGAGTGCCAGATACACGGAAGCCACGGCAGTCATGGCAACTGGATGCTGGCCGGCATGACCCTGGCGTCTCTGGCCCTGATGGTGTGGCACCTGAAAGTCTACGGACCAAGCGGACATGCGGTAACAGCCGGCGAGGGACCGGATTCGTTCACGGCCCTTCTGGGAAAAGAGATCTGGGATCTGCTGTTCAACAAACACGGAATCATATCTGAACTGCGCGATGTGCTGCCGTACTTCATCGTGGGAGTTCTTCTCGCCGGTTACCTGAGGACTTTCAAGGTGGCCGTGAAACTGCAGGCCACACTCAGAAAATACGGCATAGCCAGCGTATTCCTGGCGTCATTCATAGGTATAATAACCCCGCTGTGCGCCTGCGGCACACTGACGACCGCGATCAGCCTGCTCTTCGCCGGTATCCCTCTGGCCCCGGTCATGTCCCTGATGGTCACGTCCCCGCTGCTGAGCCCTTCAACCTACCTGATCACGCTTAACGATCTCGGCCCGGAGTGGACCGCCATCAGGACAATTTCCGCCTATATGATGGGAGTTTTCGCCGGACTGGTCACTTACCAGATGAGCAAACGACCCGGTTTCCAGAAAAACGAAATTTTCATTGAGGGCGCCATCATCAGGGGCGATTTCCATGACGACGACTACCCGGACGAACGCCTCAGATGCAACTGCAGAAGGAACTTCGGCAATCGCGTGGCGGTCAACTCCGGCAACAAGTTCCTGGTTTTCCTGGCCAAATCATCGGAGATGCTCTGGACGGTCGGCAAATACATCCTGGTCGGAGTCGTGGTCGGGGCGGTTGTCGAGCGCTATATGCCGACAAACTGGATCTATAATTTCTTCGGCCGCAAGGATCCGCTGAGCATCGTCTGGATAACGCTGGCGTCGGTGCCGATGTTTCTTCACCAGGTCAGCGCCTCCAGCATCCTATCGCACATCAAGAGCGCCCTGGACGGCACTCTTGACGGCGGAGCGGCGCTGGCGTTCATGGTCGGCGGACCGGTAACGGCAGTGCCGACCATGGTGCTGTTCTGGACTTTTTTCAGGAAGCGGGTATTCGTACTTTACATGTTCGTCTGCCTCAGCGGTACCCTGCTGATAGCATACACTTTCCAGCTGTTGATCTTCGTACCGGGCGTTGACCTCGGCAATCCGCTGATGAAGGACGTCAGCTCCATTTCGGGCGGTTCCTCGGCCATTATCAGCAAGAGCGGTTCCAATGCAAGAATGGTGATGGACCCGAATGGCAAAGGGGTAATCGCAACCTACACCAACGACGTGGATGGACATGGCGCGATTGTGTTCGACGCGTCCCCCGCCCGTTTCCGCAACATATCGCCAAACGCTACCGACAACCGGAAATACATCCTCAATATCGCCGACTGGCTGGAACAGAGTGTAAATTCCCAGCCTCAAAAGCGTATCCTGGTCTACAGTCTTTCCGGAACGGCCCCACTGGAGGCTTCCCTTCCGGATGAACTCGCCAGAACCGGCTTCACCGTCAAAACTGCCGGCAGAAAAGATACTCCAAGGATAACCGAGCGTCTGCTGGCTGACTACAGTCAACTCTGGCTGTTCTTTGACGGCGCCGGTCCCGCCGGCTTAAGCAGTGAAGAACTGGCGCTGGTTGCCGGGCATAATGAAAAAAGCAAGGGGATGCTGATAGTGGCCTCCGCCGCAACAACTGACAATGCGGTTGAACAGCCGGCCAACGGCCTGGCATCCCGTTACGGGATACACTTCGGAGACAGAGCCAACAATGAGGGGAGACTGGAAGTTTCGGTAGCCTCCAGCCTGCTGGGCCGGACTTCGGAACTTCTGGGCACTCTGCTAAAACTCGTGAACAAGGCTTGACAGATATGGACCAAAATCAACGCGTTTCGATGCGGTGACACTTTAAGCGGGAGGACATTATGAAAACCCAGGTATTTGACGTAAAGGACATCAAAAAATTTGATGATGCGAAACGGAGCCATGAAATCATCTGGTCGGACGACCACGCCAAGATCAGCCTGATCTGCATGAAGCCGGGCCAGGAAATCATCACCCACACCCACCACGGCAGCCATATCTGGACCGTGATGGAAGGCACCGGCGAACTCGTCTCCGGCAAACAGAGCCGGACCATCTCCATGGGTCAGATCGTGGTTGTACCCGCTTTTGAAGATCATGGCATCCGAAACTCGTCCAGCGAGAACCTGGTGATAGCTTCAATTACCGGCCAGGGCGATTAGTAAACAGATCGGGTCGAGGTGATACTGATGCAGAAAATTACGCGCAACCCTGACGTCATGTGGCGCGAGGAATCCGATGCCACATTCGAGGCGCAAAACGGTCTCGAACATGGTGAAGATGTTGGCGACATCGGCACCGCGGTACTTTTTTCCGGCGGCGCCATGCTGTCGATCAATTTTCTCGGAACTGAAATATGGAAGCTTTGCGATGGACGCGACTTTGACGGTATCGTCGCTGAATTGCTGGAGCAGTATGATGTGGAGCAGGAAGTGCTGTGCACCGACGTGCGCAGCTTTCTTGACGAACTTGTAAAAAAGGGATTTGTCACCAATGCAGAATGAAATCGTGCTGGAAGCTCCGCTGACCATCAACTGGGCCATCAACAACAGCTGCAACTTCGCCTGTCGCCACTGTTACAGCAGAAATGACACCCACGACGAACTGCACCGCGACATGCTGTTTTCCTGCCTGGAAAAAGTTGCCAGCGCCGGCGTTCTATCGGTCAACTTCGGTGGAGGGGAACCGTTGATGCACCCGCATCTGCTGGAAATAGCCTCCTTCGCCAGGGGGTTGGGGCTGCGTGTTTCCATGAACAGCAACGGCTGGCTGATTGACGAACAGATGGCGGTTGCGCTGAAGACAGCCGGTTTCACCAAGGTCGGCATCAGCATCGACAGCCATCTGCCGGAAATCCACGACCGCTTCAGGGGCGTGCCCGGCAGCCATGCCCGTGCTACAGCTGCTCTCGGGCATCTGGCGGCGGCCGGCATCGCCACCTCGATCTCCACCGTGATCTGCCATATCAACAACAATACCATCGAAGAGCTGGTTGATCTTGCGCTGCATAACGGGGCCGGACAGCTCAATTTTCACAACTTCAAATGTTCCGGACTGGGTCTTGCCAACAAGGACGAACTGGACCTGTCGCCGGAAGAGTGGAAGGTTTTCTATCGTGGCGCCCTGGCCGCAAAAGCGCGCGAGAAGGTGCTCGACATATCGCTGGATGATCCGATCATCGCGCTGCTGGGAGCCAGGGACACCGCCAGCATGGTCAAGGGGAGCGTCTGCGGGAAGCTGTCGCTGAACATCAAGTCCAACGGCGACATGACCCCCTGCGGCTTCATTCCGGTGGTAATCGGGAATATCGCCAGGGACGACCTGCGCACGGTCTGGCGCGAGTCAGCCGTACTGGACAAGATGCGCAACAAGAAACCAACCGGAAAATGCTCCGGCTGCAGCAAATACGAAGATTGTCTCGGCGGCTGCACCGCCCGGGCCCTGGCCCTGACCGGTGACATGAACAGCCCTGACCCGCATTGCTGGGGCAGCGATGAATCTTCAAACTGAAACCGTACGGCTGGTCGTTTTGATCAAAGGCGTTTGAATGGAACTGGCAACACCCATAACCATCTACTGGGACCTTCCGGCTGATTCACCGGACGACGGACTGCTGCAACGGATCTGCTCCGATATTTCGGATTGCCGTCCGCTCATGCTTCAGATGTACCATGACGCCGGTTCCCTCCAGCCGGGTGATGCACTCTCGCTTGTGCTGGAACAGTTCCGGGGTTCCCGGATTGCCGTAACCCTCACGGTTCCGGCCGTTGCCTTTGAAAGCGCGCCTCAATGCTGTCCGGAGGGTATGCAGCTCAAGGAGCTGTTAGTATCCGGCAACCGCCTGGAAGGACTTGCCGAAGCTATTCACAACGCAAACTCATATTCCGGCATCATGCCCGGAGTATCATTTTCGGTTACCCGCGAAAACTGGCGCCAGCTCCCCGAGCTGGTCCAACTCTGCAGAAATGAGGGCATCGGCCGTCTGGTTCTTCCGATGCAGCGGCTGTACAACATCGAAACGCCATTCATGATAACCGCGGCGGAGCAGCATCAACTGGCGGCAGCCCTGTCAGATGCGGGCGGGGTCGGGGATTTGAATCTTACCATCCACGATCCTTTCCTCTGGCGGGCCTTCAACCCTGGAATCCCGTTTCCACAGGCAGGCTGCCAGGCGGCCAACACGATGATCGCCATAGCCCCGGACGGCGGCGTGTATCCATGCCCGACTCTGCCGGTCAGGCTGGGAAACATCGGCCAGCGTTCGCTGAAAGAGATCATCTGCTCCGCGGAGAAAAAGGAATTCCGCCGCAGGCTGCTCACAGCTCCTGCCGGCTGCCGCGATTGCTCGGAAGTATCCGTTTGCCGGGGCGGCTGCAGAGGCAGGGGGCTGGTGCTTGAGGGTTCCCTGGATGGAATCGATCCGGTCTGCAGATGAGCATGCAAGGGATAGCAATGAAATACTCCGAAATAATCGAATTTCACGGTCACACCTGCCCGGGCCTGGTGATCGGCTATCGCATGTCGCTGGCGGCCATGGCGGCTCTGGGAGTCACCCGCTCCGGTGACGAGGAGCTAGTCGCGATCGTCGAAAACGACGCCTGCGGGGTCGATGCGCTGCAGTGCGTTACCGGATGCACCTTCGGCAAGGGCAACCTGCTGTTCCGTGATTTCGGCAAGAGCGTGTACACGCTTTATTCGCGCACCTCAGCCAGGGGGGTGCGGGTCGCCTACCACGGGCGGGGATTGCCCCCCGGCCTGCGCGAGGACAAGCCGGCCTTGATCAGCTATTTGCAGGATTGCCCGGACGATGCGATCCTGAGCGTTACGGAAACTCACTCGGAGCCGCCCGGAACGGCCAGAATCCGCAATTCAGTCCCCTGCCGGATTTGCGGCGAATCCGTAATGGACACCAGGTTGCGCGAGCTGGACGGGCAAGCGGTCTGCATCCCCTGCGCCGAAGCCGATATCCATCATTCCAATGAATCCATCTGAAACAGGAAACCGCAATGACTACAAATCGAATTTTCCATCTGTTACTGATATTCACGCTGCTGTTGACGGTGGCGGGCTGTAAAAGCGAAGGCAAGCGGCAGGTGGTAAAAATCGGCTACATGCTCTGCAACAGCGAAAAGGAGACAACCGAGCGTTTTCTGCCCCTGACCCGCTACCTGTCGGACAAGACCGGGGTGGACTTCGAGATGGTGCCGGTCGATACAAACGATTTTGACAAGCGTTTCAAGAACGGCGAATTCACCTTTACCCACACCAACTCGATCCTGTACGTGATCCTGCGTGAACACCACGGAGTAGAACTGGTGGCTTCGGAAAAGCGCGGCAAGTTCGGATCCCGCACCGCCGGGACGATCATCGCCCGCAAGGGGAGCGGCATTGAAAAGCTGGCTGACATCAAGGGCAAGCGCATGGCTTTCGGCCCGATGCTCGCGCCGACCGGCTATCTGGCGGAATACGACCTGATGCTGGCCGCCGGCATCAACCCGGAGAACGACCTTGGCCACTACACGATTCCATCCGGTTCCTTCAAGCATGAAAAGCTCATCTACGGGGTTCTGTACGGCCAGTACGATGTGGCCGCCGCGCCGATCCTGGACATAGAGAACATGACCCGCGAAGGCAAGATCGCCGCCGATGACCTGGTGATACTTGCCCAGAGCGTTCCGATTCCCTACTGCACCTTTGCCACGGCCAAAGGCACCGATCCGGCACTGGTCAAGAAGGTCAAGGACGCCCTGATGTCGCTTAAACCGTCCGACACCGCCGAGGTGGACGGTGAACGGCTGAAAGTGTTGAAAGCGGCCTGGATTGACGGCTACGAGGAGCTGCTCGACAGCGACTTCAACCCGATCCGCGAAATGGCCAAACGGGTCAACATGCCGCCTTATCAGAAGTATTAGTTCTTCCCAGCCTTTGCGAAACCGGACGATTAATGTTCAAGGACCGATTTGATAAAATTTGCTGGGCGCTTCTGACTGCGGCAGTTGCGACGCTGGTGGCGATGCTGCTTGCAGGTGGAGGCAAAACTGACGGGAAACCGGCCAGCGGACTCGGCAAGGCGTTGGAACGTGACATGGCCTATCGTGCCCGGGTCGAACTGATCACCAGGCTCTACGGACCGGTAGAGGCGCTGCAAAAGGCCGGCAAGCGCCAGGAGGCCCTGCTGAGGCTGGACGAGCTGATCAGGAATTATCCGGGCGAAGCTCACGGACATATCCTGCAGGGGCAGATCCTGTTCGAGATGGGGGCTCTGGATGAGGCCATATCCTCTTTTTACGAAGGGATCAAGCTGAACGGCGATTACGTGGACAACAAGAGCCCGCTCTCCCGAAGGGCGGAGATACAGCGCCTGGTGGACGAGGGAACCAGGAGCATCAGCGCACGGGCCGGAGCAAATCCGGACAACAGGAGCATTGCCGCTTCCATGCGAAAGATCAATTATTTAAAGAGCCGCCTTGCCGGAGGATGTGAATAGATGCTGCGCAGCAGGGATTTCTGGACCGTGGTGTTTGTAGGCGGGCTGCTGGGAGGCCTGGGGGTGATGCTGTCCGTGCTGGGCAACCCGGAAAACTCCGGCATCTGCGTCTCCTGCTTCATCGAGAACAGCGCCGGCGCACTGGGACTCCACGACAATGTCAACATGCAGTACCTGCGGCCGGAGCTGCTGGGCTTCGTGCTCGGTTCAACCGCCAGCGCCATGTTTTTCCGCGAGTTTCGCTCCAGGGGGGGCAGCGCCCCGCTGTCACGCCTGTTTCTGGGCATATTCATGATTTTCGGGTGCGCCGTATTCATCGGCTGCCCGATCAAGCTGTTCCTGAGGCTATCCGCCGGAGACCTGACCGCCGTCGCCGGTGTGCTGGGACTCCTGGCCGGTGTCTGGGCCGGGCTAAAAGGGCTGTCCAACGGCGTGGAACTGGCAACACCAAAAGCGGACTCCGGGAGCGGTGGACAGCTGATACCGGCGCTGTTCCTGCTGCTGCTGGTATTTTTCATTGCGCGCCCCGGATTTCTGCTCTTCTCCAGCAAGGGAAGCGCGACACAGCACGCCCCCTGGCTGATCGCACTGGCGGCGGGCACCCTGCTCGGTGTACTGGCGCAGCGCAGCCGTTTCTGCATCACCGGCAGCATTCGCGACACATTCCTGATGGGTTTCAGGATAGCCGCCGCCTGGGGGCTTCTGGCCTTTGTCACGGCGGCGTTGGTGCTGAGTGTGGCGACCGGTAGATTCAATGCCGGATTGTACGGACAACCGGGAGCTCACCTGGAGTACATCTGGAGCTTCCTCGGCATGGGTCTGGTCGGCTGGATCTCGGTCATAATCGGCGGCTGCCCCTTCCGCCAGCTGATCAAGGCCGGAGAGGGTGACGCGGACGCAGGCCTGGTGGTGGTCGGAATGTTCATCGGCGGCGCATTGGCGCAGTCCTGGGGTATTGCCGCAACGGCTGACGGTGTTTCCCTGTACGGCAAGGTATCGATTCTGATCGGATTTATTCTGGTCGCCACCGCCAGTCTTTTTTTCCGGCAACGGCAAAGCTGACTCGCAACAACCATTTTATTTCGACAGGTATTGAACACAATGAAACGATTCGCGCTATTGATTGCCTTCTCAGTATGCCTGCTGACCGCCTGCAACGCCGACAAGCAGCAGGGGCAGGTTGATTCAAGCGGCAAAATCAGCATCCCGGCACCGGCCAGACCGGAACCGGCGGTTGACACCAGGACCGTCTCGGGCCTGCAGATCAAGGACCTCAAGGTCGGCAGCGGTCCCAAGCCGTTTCCGGGGAAACGGGTCAAAATCCACTATATCGCGATGACCGAAGATCGTACCGTCTTTGACAGCACGCGTGACAAGGGCAACCCGGCCGTGATCAGCCTGGGAACCGGCAGTGTCATCAAGGGGTGGGAAGAGGGGATTTCCGGCATGCGGGTCGGCGGTAAACGCCAGCTGACCGTGCCGGCCGAGCTGGCGGCGCCGGCTACGTCCGCTGTGCCGTTTTCGATGCCTGCCGGAAAAACGCTGATATTCATCATCGATCTGCTGGACATTGAAATATGATCCGCAAGGCTATATAAGAAATTCACACTACTTTCAATGGAGACATACCGTATGCAATCTCGATCTTCTATCGGCAAAATCCTGATGACGTGTCTGGCAATTTCAATGCTTTCGCTTCTCTGCGGCTTCAAGTCTGCTCCCGCCACACGCACGACACCGGCACAGTACACAGAACTGGGAAATGTGCTGACCTCCAGCGGCGACTTTGCCGGTGCGGAAAAAATGTTCAATTTTGCATTGGAGCGTGACCAAAACTACATTCCGGCATATATGGGAAAATCATTGCTGTACAGCAAACAGGGAAACCGGGATAAAGCGGTTGAAGAATACGACAAGATCATTGCGATAGAGCCCGGCAACTCGGATGCCTATGTCAGCAAAGGGCTGTTGTATCTCAATATGAGCAAAAGAGAGCTTGCCGCAAAAAATTTCACCAAAGCCTGCGAAATGGGTAACCAGAGCGGCTGCATTTTCATAAAAGAGATGAATGAATAAACATCAGAACCGGCAACGCACGGCATTAATTCAAGGATCGTGTTGGATTGATTATGCTAAGGTAAAATGATGAAAAAATGATTTGTATTCCCAGAAGCATTATAAAGATTGATGCTATGGCCGCTTTGGTCAGCGGGACATTAACCTGCGGCTGCCACATAGCATAATTTATGATGTTCCAGATTACCGAAGACAACGCAATTAATCCGGCAAACAAAATAGCGCCACCTGTAATCAAACCCCGCTCAAGTGTAAAACTGTTGCGCAGAAACCTGCAGATTGCATCTTCCTCTACCATCCCCTGGCCAGCCTGATATAACAGAGCGAAAACCCCGAACAGCGCCACCTGAGTTCCCATGAGCAGCAGGGCATTGGCAAGCACAAGTGTCGATAATCCGAATGGAATTCCAAACGGGGTGGAGTTCAAAAAGCATAGACCGAGAAAAAACATTCCGATCGTGAACAACAACAACCCTGGATATAAAAAAAGATATTTGGGACAAAAATACAGCATGAACCGGAGATGACGCCAGCCATCGCTGAATGAACGCAAATGCGGTGTACGCTCGACAGGCGACGGATACAGGTTGATCGGTATTTCCCTGATGACAAGCCTGTTGATTGCAGCCTTGACGATCATCTCCGAAGCAAACTCCATACCCTTGCTGCCTAAATTTAGTTTCAGCACGGCTTCCCTGGTAAACCCTCTCATACCGCAGTTAACGTCAGTTATTGTCGTCTTGAAGAACCGATTGATGATCGTGGTAAGCAGAGGAGTTCCAAAATAACGATGCAGCCATGGCATCGCTCCCGGAAAGATAACCCCGCGCATACGGCTCCCCATAACAAAATCACTACCTGATCGCAGCAGACTGACAAAGTCAACGATTGAAGAAAAATCATAGGTACCGTCAGCATCACCCATGACTATATACGTGCCGCACGCCTCCTCGAAACCTTTTTTCAGGGCACTGCCATATCCTCTGACATCCTGATGCACAACGCGGGCACCTGCACTGGTTGCCACCTCGGCTGAGCGATCCTGAGATCCGTTGTCAACCACCAGCACCTCGCCTTTGATGGCAAGATCATGCAACGCCTTCCGCGCTTTTTCGACACAAATCGCGATAGTGCGCTCTTCATTCAAGCAGGGAATAACAATGCTCAGTTCGAGTGTGTCACTCACAACAACGTTCTCCTTATCTGTTTCTGATCCAGCCCCAAAAACCACGCAGCCTGGATATTTGAGAAAAAGATATTTTTTTCAAGGTGTTCAGAATGTAGAGGGGCCTGAAATAGAAGTTCCTGTAAGCCATTTGACGGTATCTGGTAACCTCATCAGCGGACATGCTGTCGGTGGTGACAATCGATCTTCCACCGAAATCAAACTGCGACCAAGTATCGGTTGTCACCCAGCCATGTTCACGGGCCATTGCACCAAATTCGGTTTTAGGGTACGGAACCGCGCAGTATGCCTGCATGAAGTCCAGCCCGAGCTCCTTCATAAACGCAATAGTCTTTTCAGCTGTTGCAGCGGTTTCACCCGGCAGACCAAAGATAAAATGCCCCATGGTCTGAAGCCCAACTTTCTTGCACATCTCGACGGCCCGGACAATCTGCTCGACAGTCTGATTTTTCTTTGCTGCATCCAGCAACTCCTGACAACCACTTTCAATTCCCAGGCCAAGCAGATAGCAGCCGGCCGCCTTCATTTTCCGCAAGGTGGCCTCATCAATCGTATCGACACGGCTTGTTGCAGCCCAGTGGATGTCAAGCCCGCTTTCAATCAGCGCATCGCACAACTCTGCAACAAAGCGCTTATCGAAGCCGAATATTTCTTCCCAAAACAGAAACTCGGTAATGCCATACCTGTTTTTGCACTCCCTGACTTCTTCAACCAGGTAGGAGACACTGTGCCTGCGAATCTTTTTCCCGTAATACGGCTCTACAATGCAGTAAATACAATGATAAGGACATCCTCTGGCTGAATTGATCAGCGTGAAAGCCTTGTTATTGTGGGGGAGTCGATAACGGTCGTTTTTCAGCAGATCCCGGGCCGGGTACGGCAATGAATCCAGATTCTTTATCAAAGGTCGGGGTACATTGATCTGCACGTCACCATTGCAAAAGAAGCCAAGTCCTCTGATCGTGCTGAGATCAACGCAGCCCGACTTCAACGAAACCAGCAACTCCCTGAAGGTATCTTCCGGTTCTCCGATAGCCGCAAAATCAAGAAAGGGATAATGCACAAGCGCCTTCTCTTCCAACAGCGTGAAAAACAACCCTGTCGCGAAGATCTTGACTGCCGGCATCCTTTCCTTGATGCGACGGGCAACGTCCATATCATTATCAATCGACGGGAATCCGGTATTGATTACCAGCAGATCAGGAGAAAACACTGCCAGATCTGCCAGCAGTTCCTCCAGAGACATGCTTTCTACATTCCCGTCCAAAAGTTTCACATCACCGTATTCCCTGGCAAGAGCCCCCAGTACAGCAAGCGTCAAAGGCGGCCAGATAGTCGCCCAGGAGGAGGCTTTCTGCATACAGCGGCCTTCCCGGATAAACTGGGTTTTCCCCTGCAATGTGGGATTAAGAAGATACGTTTTCATACAATCCTGTAATCGAAACAGTTTACTGTTTGAACGTCCTGTTACCTTTAAGATCATACACGAAAATGCTGTATCCGATCTGAGCCACGGGTTGCTTGTTCTTTAGCCAGGAGTACTCATCTTTCGAATCCAGATACACTCCCTGAAGATTCGTTGCGCTGACAGCTATAAGTTGATCCGGGTGAATTAAAACAGGCTTGTCAGGTTCCGGATTAAACAGATAATGGCTGGGAAGCCAGTCATAGTTAATGCCGTATCTCTGTGGGGAATCGGCGCCGAAGTAGCTCAGGCTGATACGCTGGATACCGTTGATATCCATGAACTTTTTGAGCCCGATCAAGTCCTGGCCCCAATCGAGATTGGAGTCAACCAGATATTTGTATCCGTTTGCCGGCCCTCCTACAAGCTCGTTAAAATACGCCAGGTAATGAGGAGCAAAATACAGGCTGGCTGCAATACACCATGCGACCATGGCGTATGAAAAACACCTTATGCGGACAGTAAAGTTACACAAGCTGCCGATTATTACAAACATGAACGGATAGGCCGGCAGAAGGTAGCGAACGCCGATAGCGCCTTGAGAAAACGAAAAGAACAGCATGGTGCATATGATCGGCGCCAGCAGGAACAGGTCATCAAACAACTCGCGACGCTTTTTCAAAAACAGCAGCGCCAATGACAACATAAAAAGTATCAGTACGGAGATCGGCGTTTTGAACAGAAACACGAGCGGATAAAAATACCACCAACCGAAATCAGTATAGTTTCCCATCAGGAATGCCGCCTGTCCTGACACGCGTTTGTCGAACTGGAACAGTATCCCCTCTAGGTACGGCTCCAAATCGAACCCGAACCCCAGAACCAAAACAATTAGAGCGATGCAGAATATCAGCAGCATGTGCGGGAGGAGATTCTTTTTCTCCCTGTACATGGCTGCCAGATAGAAAATAAGAACCAGCGGCATCAACAGCACGGCATTGAATTTTGAAAGCAGTGCCAAACCTGTAAAGATGCCGGCAGCAAGCGAGCTTCCCAAAGCATGGTATTTAAGATTCTTCCAAACATGATACAGCGCGATAAATGAAAACACCGTCAGCGGCATGTCCGGCACGATCAGTCCGGAAAAGGCCAGCATGGCCGGATTGAATGCGAACAGTACCGTAGACAGGATACCGCCCTTCTCGCCGTATAAATCGCTGCTGAAGCGGTAGACATACCACCCCAGCAAGACCGAGAGAAGTGCGGTCATCAGGCGGGATGCGATCAGCAGGCGGTCGTTGTGGTTGCTCGGGTCCGAAAGCAGCGCCTGCCCCCGGTAGTAATCAACCGCGCCCAGAAAAGCCCGGTCCCTGACGATGTCCGGGCCGTATTCCCAAAGCTGCCGGGGCTGCTCGACAAACAGATGCGGAAAGCTGTTCAGATAATACGGCAAAGGGGGGTGCAGGATGGCGCCCATCACATCCCACTTATGCGTGGTCAGCAGGTATTTGCCGATGCCGAAATACTGCACCTCGTCGAAGGTGGCCGACTGGGATGAAATACTGATGTACGACTGGATAAAAAAGGCCAACAGCAGGGCACAGATGACCAGTTTGGCTTTTATCGGCTTCATTACCATTTAGCAGTTCGTTCCATTCAGGTTCATAGCTCGTTACCCTCATACCAGCCCAGTTCAACCCCGGCGCCGCCGGCCCTGGCGAAATCCCGCTCCGCATCGGCAAGCTTCCCCAGCTGTTTCAACGCAAGCCCGCGGTGATAGTAGTATGCCGGATGCGGATAGAGCGAGATGGCGGCCGTGAAATCCTGTACCGCTTCAGGATAATGCCCCATCAAGCGGTTGGCCTCTCCCCTGAAAGCGTAAAGGTTGAATATTCTCCGCTGCCACACCCCGTCCGCAATAGCTATCGCCGCTGAAAAATCATCCACCGCGGCACGGTATTCGCCGCGCGCGGCATACAGTCGCCCACGTTCCTTGTAGGAAGCCACTTCCGGCCTGTGTTCGATCACCCTGGTCCAAAGGCTCTCCGAATCATGCCATACCGGAATATCCCCGCGTGTCAGAAAAGCGTGGGACAGAAGCAGGACAATCATAAACCCGCCGGCCCCGGCCTGCCGCCACCTTCCCGGCCAGGTTTTCCGGAAGATGAATGCCGGCAGAAACGCCACCGCAATACTGGGCGCTATCGCCGGAAGGTAGGTAAAGCGCGCAGCCAGCGACTGATCACCATTCTGGAAAAAGGCCAGCACCGGCAGCAAAGGCAGCAAAAAACAAAGCAGGGTTGCCGGCAGCCAGGGATAGGCCTTGCGTAAAGTAAACAAGAGGATGGCAGCCAGCACGACCAGTAAGGTTTTGAGCGCGTATGAGACCGGAATCGGATCGGGAATCAGGTAAAAGGGAAGTATGTCCAGCGGAAAAAGCATCAGGCGCACATATTCAAAGATTGCATTGCCCGATACTGCCAAGCGCTGGCTGAAGGGGAAATCAGAATAGGAGATCAGATAGCCGGCCTTGGCCGTGGATCTGATCGTGATGACCGCAATGGCCGCCGAGAGCAACATGAACGGGATCTTCTCGACAAGAAGACGCATTGTCCGCCCCGGCCGGATTCCCCCTTGATGGCGCCAGTCGATCACCAGCAGCAACACCGGCAGCACCAGGCTGACCGACTTGGACATCAGCGAACAGGCATAAAGCAGCAGCGAACAAACATAGGCCGGCCAGGCGCCACGCTCCTCACGCCTGCCGGCATAGCGCAGATAGACCGCAACCGATGCCAGCGCAAAAAAACCGTTCAGGACATCCTTACGCTCCGTCACCCAGGCCACCGACTCCACCCGCAGCGGATGAAGCCCCCACAACAGGCCGGCCGACAGCAACATGAACAGGTACGGGAACCGGCCCTGTTCCGCAAGCCATGGCTCCCTGCCCGTCAGGCTGCCAGCAATCAGCACCACCAGTCCGGCATTGATCGAGTGCAGCAGGATATTGGTGAGATGATAACCGAACGGGTCCAATCCCCAGAAATGATAATCGATCGCGAAAGATATCCAGGTAAGCGGCATCCACCAGCCGATATACTGTTCCGTAAAAGCCGACTTGATGGTATGCGCATCAAGCTGCCTGATCAGCGGATTGTTCAGGACATAATCCGGGTCGTCATACCCGACAAAACCGCAGTCGAGCGCCGGAAGGTATACCAGCAGGCATATCAGCGCGGCTGATACGGCGATGACGGCCGTTGATAATCGGAGGTGTATCATTGTTCCCCTGCCGGACAACGATAATCCGGATTGCATTGCCGGTTTCTCGCCGGACGGAGAATCCTTCAACGCAGAAGGTTGTATTTGATAATGCAACGCACCGCTGAAAGGCCATCTTTCCAGCCTATTTTCTTGCCTTCCAGGTAGGTCCTCCCGGAATAGGAAATGCCGGTTTCGTAAATTCTCACCTTCAGCTTTGCAAGTTTGGCGGTAATCTCCGGCTCAAAACCGAAACGATCTTCCTCGATTTTAATCCGCTCCAGTACTTCACGCCTGAACACCTTGTAACAGGTTTCCATATCGCTCAGATTGAGATTGGTGAACAGATTGGACATCAGCGTCAGCAGTTTGTTTCCGACCATATGCCAGAAGAACAGAACCCGGCGATAGTCGCCGGTTACGAAACGGGAACCATAGACAACGTCCGCCTTGCCTTCAAGAATCGGCTGGATCAGCTTGGAATACTGGGCCGGGTCATACTCAAGGTCGGCATCCTGCACTACGACAATATCGCCGGTCACATGGCTGAAGCCGGTCCGCAAGGCCGCGCCCTTGCCCATGTTCCGGTCATGCAGAAAGACACGGGTGGTATCATCGGCCAGGTCCATCAGGATTTCGCGGCTGCCGTCCGTGGAGCCGTCATCGACAAAAATAATTTCCTTGTCAATCGCGACGGCCCTGACCGACTCGCACAACTCCCTGACCGTTGCGCATTCGTTATATACCGGTATGACTATGGAGAGCTTCAAGGCGAGGTCACAGGTCCTCTCCGGTTGTGCTCATCACCAGTTTGCCATGTTTGACCCCCTTGACGCCGATCAGTTCATTGGCGATCTGCTTGATCTCCCTGACAGGCCCCCGGATAATCAGCACCTCCAAGCAGTTATGGGCATCCAGATGCACATGGAGCGAGGAGATTATCTGGTCATGATGTGAATGCTGATGTTCCGTCAGTTTGTCGGACAGGTCACGCACATGGTGGTTATATACCAGGGTGACGGTGCCGACCGCCTCCTGATCCTCCGATCCCAGCCGTTCCTCCACCAGCGAAGCCCGGATAAGATCACGAATCGCTTCTGAACGATTCATATAGCTCTTCTGTTCGATCAACTGGTCGAAACTGGCCAGCAGTTTTTCATCGAGCGAGATGCCGAATCTGACCGTATTTCCCATGATTGACTCCTGTATCTCAGATAAATTGGTAACGGCATGGTACTCGATTCCGCCGGCAAATAAAACAGTTTCCTCAACTAGCCACCGGCCTGAGCGGGATGAACTTGCGCATCATCTCCATGCTTCTCTGCCGGACTCCGCTCCGGAATCAGGGATCAATCACTCGCTCCGGTGATCTCCACCGAGGTATGCCCATGAATCTGGAAGCGGTTGGTCTTCAGTTTGACATCACAAGGGTTGCAGAACCCGTAGCAGTCACAATCCCTGAAACCTTCGTAAATAGTGAAATCCGGATCGAGCAGATGCCCGACCGGAGCGCGGCCATCGTAAAGATCGCCATGGCAGCGGAAAATATCGCCGCCGGGACCGATAATCAGCTCGCTTGTCCGGCAGCGGACTTGCCGCATGGTTCGCCGGTCGCAGGCGCCGGGATAGCTGAAGCTGCCCTGCAGCGCTCCTTCATGCTCCCCCAGGAACTCCTTGGTGCGAAAATCGATTCCCAGCGCTCCGCAATACCGCTGCGCCCGCAGAATTTCCGTTTCCTGATGCGGGTGCAGCACCCCCCAGACCCCGATGCTGTAGCCGGCCCGCTGCAGGAGCAGAACCTTTTCCGCCAGCTGTTCAAGGTCCATTACCTCGGGATGGTAACTGACCCGGATCGACGCATAGGGGGACTCGCGCCTGATACGGCCGGGCGGGACCTCCGCCATGAAATGCGCTATATCAAACTGCAGGTTGGTGAGCAGATCGATGTTCAACTCCGCCGGTATGCCGTTGATGATCGCCGTAAAATCCGGATGCAGGCTCGGCTCGCCCCCTCCCAGCGTCACCGGCAGGTCGGGGCGCGAAACGATCCGGCCCAGTCCCGCGCGCCAATCTTCCCCCGACAGCAGCGGCCTTGCCGGCGAGAACCCGCCGAAACGGTTGATGCAGTAACTGCAGTGCAGATTGCACTCAAGCGAAAGAAAAACGGCGATATAATTATATTTGGCAGGGATGATGATCGGTTTCAGCACACGCTCACCTTTATGAGTCAGATAAAATTCAGGTGCATCGGAGACGGACCGGGAGGATCGAAAAGCTCACTCCGCCCCTGGCGCAAATCCCACAGGTACTCGTTGACCTTGTGCTGAAGACAGAGCGAACCGCACATGTTGCGGGCATCGAAGCTTTCCGAGGCGATCAGGTCCATGACCTCCCAGTAGCGTTCCCCCTTCCAGAGTTCCTTGAAGGAGGTCTCGACAATATTGCCGATATGGTATTTTTTGTAACGGCTATTGAACAGCATGCCGCAAGGCGCCACCAGACCGGAACCGGAAAGCTGCATGATGAACGGAGGCCCATAGCAGCGACTGTAAACCCTTTTACCGTCGGAGAGGATCTTTGACCACTTGACACTGACCTGGCATGCGCTATCCGAGCAGGCCTCGGCCACCCTCAGCAGTGGCTCCATGCCATGATACTTGTTGTAATCAATCCCGAGCGAGGAGTTTTCGTCGTCGCTGCAATGTTTGATGACGACATAGTCAACCCCCAGCTCCTTCCCCAAACGGGACAGGGGCATGATCTGATCGGCAAACTCCGGCAGCAGAACCATCTGCATCCCCAGCGTAACCGGCAGGAGCAGTTCACGTTTCAGCGCTACGCAGCGCCGGATGGTCGCAATCACCTTGTCAAAAGCTGCGGGGGCGCAGCCATGGATAGCGGCATACCGGTCGCGCTCACCGGCCGAAATATTGAAACGCAGATAGGTCAGCGCCGGAAGGATTTCCGCCAGACGCCCGTCGTCCAGCAGGTAACCGTTGGTGCCGAGTGCCATGTCCAGGCCGTTGGCCCGTCCCCTCAGGATCGCGTCGTACAGATGCGGCGAACAGCTGCTCTCGCCGTCGCTGACAAAGCTGATCCCCTTGACCCCGATTTCGGCGGCATCGTCGAGGAAGCGGAAGATCACGTCGCGGGTGATCACCCTGGCATCGTTCTCCTGCAGCTGGCCATAGCAGTATACACAGCGATAGCTGCAGGCCCTTGTCAGGGCGCAGTCAATCGTAATCGGCGCGATCCGCTCCCCGCGCAGCCAGGCTTCAACCCGTTCCCGGTGCCAGTCCAGCTTGTGTCCGTCCAGGATGATCTCAGCCACGGCGCCCGGCCTCCTTCAGCGCGGCCAGACGGACCGCGGACACTGTCGCGTCAGCCGGAGTCCCGTTCCCGGCATGACCGGCATGAACCTCCATAAAAGTGGAGACATAGCCGCGGGCGACCCTCACAAGGGAACGGAGAGTAGTCGCGCTTGAGTCTCCGCTTCCCCTGCGGCTAAGTGCGTACGGAACCTCGGCATACAGGTGTCCCCGACGGATGGTTTTGATCAGCAGCTCGGTCTGGTAAAAGAAACCGCCGTTTTTCAGTTCTATTCCTGAAAAAACCGCCTTGCGGTACATCACCGTGCCGTTCATATAGTTGAGCGAAAGGCCGAACGAAGCCTTGATGATCTCCCGGTACAGTATTGAAAGCAGGCGCCGGCCGAAGCTCCTGACTTCGCGGTTGAAAACAAAGGGAACCACGATATCGACCTGCTCCAGAAGCGGCAGGTAACGCAGAATCTCGGCCGCGTCGTTCTCACCGTCTCCCGGAAGCATAACCACAATTTCACCGGAGCACTTTTTGACCCCATCCCAGAAGGAAGCGCCGATGCCTTCCGGCAGAGCGTGGTGGATCACACTCACCGCCGGGTACGCGGCGGCAAACTCGTCGGCAATCCGGCCGGTACCGTCGCTGCTGCCGTCGTTGACAATCAGCAACTCTCCCGCCACGGCAAATTTTTCAAATGCCGCAAGCACATTCCGGACCGCCCCGTCAAGGTTTTGCTCCTCATTCAGAGCAGGCATCACCACTGAAACCATAAAATCGCTCACAGCATCCCCCGCACCGCAGCCACGATCCCGTCCACATCGGGATAACAGGCCTGTTCCAGCACATGACTGGCCGGAGTCGGACAGTCGGCGATACAGATGCGGCGAACCGGGGCGCGCAACGCATCGAAGGCGCGCTCCGCAACCACCGCGGCCACCTCGGCCGAAATCCCGCAGCGCTTCCAGCCGGTGTCGGCCACCAGCAGGCGGCCGGTTTTCCGGACGGAAGCCGCGATCAGCTCCTCGTCCAGCGGGCTGACCGAACGCAGGTCGATCACCTCGGCCGATATTCCGGTCCGTGCTAGTTCCCCGGCCGCCAGCATCAGCTCACCGACCATGTATGACACGCCCACCAGGGTAACATCAGCGCCACCACGGCGGACAACCCCGCTGCCGGCGCCGATCAGATACGGTTCTTCCGGGACCGGGCCGGTCCGGTCGTACAGCCAGCGATGTTCAAGCACCAGTGTCGGGGTTGATCCGGCAATCGCGCCCAACAGCAACCCCTTGGCATCATGGGGCGTGGCCGGCATCACCACGTGCAGCCCCGGAACATGGGCGAAGAGCGCCTGCAGGCTCTGGGAATGCTGTGCCGCCGAGCCCCAGCCCCGTCCGGTGATGGCCCTGATGGTCAACGGCACCTTGACGCTGCCCCCGGTCATATAGCTCCATTTGGCGACATGGTTGACGATCTGGTCCATCGACATCGGCAAAAAATCGGTCCTCATATGGATCAGAACCGGGCGCATGCCGGTCATGGCAGCGCCGGCGGCAACCCCGGTCAGGCCGTTCTCTGCCAGAGGCATATCCATGACCCGTTCGCGTCCATGCAGCTCCGCCAGCCCCTTGGTGGAACCGAATACTCCGCCAGGATCATCGATACCCTCACCGATCAGGAACACCCTCGGATCTCGGGTCAGGGCTTGGTCCAGCGCCTCACGGATGGCATCCCGGTACGAGAGCTCCCTGACACATCCCTGGAGCGGTTCAAAGTTTGCACGCCCCCGGCCGCTATCGGCCTGAATTTCAGTCCATGGCATGACGGCTCCTCAACATACGTGCTCCAGCAGCGTGGCCGGGTCCGGCCAGGCGCTGGCGCGGGCAAAATCAAAAGCGTCATCGATTTCATGCCGCAGATTGCGCTCGATCGCATCCAGGTCAGCGCATGAGACCTGGCCAGAGCCGAGCAGGCCGTCCCGGTACAATCTGTGCGGACACCGTTCCAGCCAGCGTTCCAGCTCGTCTTTCGGACGGCAGCCGGCCTCGAAGTCACAGGCGGGCCCCACGTGCCCCTTCCAGCGATAGGTCTCAAACTCAAGCAGAGACGGGCCGCCGCCACTGCGCGCCCGCTCGATCGCCTCTCCGGCGACTTGATAGACCGTCCCGAGGTTGTTGCCATCCGCTGTAACGGACGGGATCCCGTACCCAGCCCCCTTGGCTGCAATCCCGCATTCCGGCTGCCGGGCCTTGAACGGCGAATTGGTGGCATAGAAATTATTCTCACAGACGAAAATCAACGGCAGCGCATGCAGTGCGGCAAAGTTGAGGCTTTCGTGAAAGCTCCCCTCCTCCGAAGCGCCATCGCCGAAAAAGGCCACGGCGATGCGGCCATTGTTCTGCATCTTTGCCGAGAGAGCAGCGCCGGCCGCCAGCGGTATCGATCCGCCTACAATCGCGGTCGAACCGGGTATGCCCCAATCCGGCGCCACCAGGTGCATCGAGCCTCCCCGGCCGCCAGCGCAACCACTCTCGCGGCCGTAAAGCTCGGCCGCGATCAGGCGCAGAGGCATCCCCTTGGCAATGCAGTGCCCGTGGGAACGATGGGTGCTGAAGATGTAATCCTCGCGGGCCAGGCGGCTGCAGACACCAACGGCGACCGCCTCCTGGCCGAGGCACAGGTGCACCGGGGTTTTCATCTCCTGTTCATGATAGCGTTCCACGATCCGCTCTTCAAAGAGCCTGATCCTGGTCAGGGACTCGTACAGCCGCAATAATTCGGACTGGGGCAGGTTTGGAAAGTTCATATGAAGTTCACATGTGCGGCGGGATGGGTCAGCTCCCACAGGTAGAGATTGATTTCATCCATGCGGCAGTTCATCCGGCATTGCTCCGGATCGAGCCGCTCAGCGACAAAGGCCAGGGAGTCCATGCGGAGCCGGCCATTCCAGACAGACTCGAAGCTCTCCTTTAGGATGCTGCCGTAACGGAAACGTTCGTCCCCCAGGTAGGCGCTGCACCCCCAGACCACACCTTCGGCATCGATGTAGGACCAGAACGGCAACGCCTGGCAACGCTGGTAACCCCGGCGCTCGCGCTGCATCTTGAGCATCGTGTTCGTGCGGAAAATCACGCTGAAGTTATCATCCTGATATTTTTGCAGACGCTCCCGCAGATCCAGATACGGGGCATAATCGATATCACTGTAACGGCAGGTTTTGCTCAAATGGTGCTGCGAATACGGCTTGACCACCAGATATTGCAGACCCGCGTCACGCGTGAGCCGCGCCAATCGCTCGATTTCGGCCGCGTTTTCCGGCAAAAGAATTATCTGCGCTCCGACGACACAGCCGCCGCCATCACGGCGCGCCAGCTCGGCCGCGGCAGCCAGGTTCTCCAGCGCGCGATCGAAGTCGCCCGCGCCGGTCTGGTGGACAGCCGCGTAGGTTTCCGGTGTGCCTGCATTGATACTGGCCTTGATCCAGGCAGTATGGGGAATGATTCTCCGGGCGCGGTCAGCGGAAAGCAACACCGCGTTGGTGGTCAGGGCCACGTCGATTCCGGATTGCGCGGTATGGATTATAATTTCCTCCAGATCGCGGTGCAGCAGCGGCTCCCCCTCCCCGCCATACATGATGCTCTTGACGCCGAGCCGTCCCAGCTCGGTGAGGCGCTGCTTGAGCAGGCCGGTCGGAAGAAATTTCGGGCGGTATTCGCGGTAATCCAGCGCGCAGAAGGTACAGCGATGATTGCAGGCGCCGGAGGGAGATATTTCCATGTAGACCGGGTAGATCTGCTCCCCTTCCAGCCAGCGCGCCACGGTTTTGGGGTGAAAGATCAGCTTGTGGCCGTCGATCCTGTTTTTGTCGGAGTTTTGCATTTTATGCTCTTGAGTGGACTGGATATTCAATCGGCTCTGATCTGCCTGAAGACACAAATTTTGGGTAGTCAGGCCAAGCCGGATTAAAATTTTAATGAGCCATTATGTGGCCGGATCGGTTGCCGTTGTCAATACAGAAATAGCGCAAGCACATCCAATGGACTCCGCTTCTGCTGAATGTCCGCATGCGCTGCGTAATACCAGTCCAAAAGGGCATCATGACTCTGCTCGGGAACCAGACGTGACCATCCCAGTGAACTACGCAGGAGCAGGGCGTCACACATCTGCTTGAATTTCATTACCTGGTCAGGGGCTTCCCTGTTCAAGAAAGCGACAGTCCTGTCCATATGGTATTGAGCTGTGCGATCATCATGCAACTCCAGGAAAAAAGCCACGATATCAACCGAGGAACCGATGATTTCAAAATCGATCTCATAATTGCGCTGAATGAAGCCTGAGTGCCTGTTATTTGATTCTATCTCACGAAAAACCTGCTCCCCGCGTTTTTCGGCTCCTGCCAGAAATACGGTAGTCACGCAGGCGACAGATACAACCGCAATCAAGACATGGTTGAATATCCGTTGCCGATCTAATCGTCTGTAAAACAGCCACACAAGCGACGCCACCATGGCAAAAGCCGGAAACAGCCAATAGACGTCGGCGTGCTTGGGAACAAACAGAAACGACAATGCCTCTGCAACAAACAAAGGATAATAATTGCCAACAACTGAAAAGATTCCGGAAAATTGGTTCGTCAACAGAAAACCGGTCATGCTGTCCGGAAAAGTCCATCTCAAACCATAGGCGGCATACACCAGGTTTGCCCATATGACACAAATAATGCAGACCGGCACGAGCCAGTAGAAATATTTCCTGAATGAGTCGAGAAAACGGGCCAGACACAGTACCAGGCAAGGAAACACCACCAGGAAACGTCGCTGTCCGAATGAAGCCCCAAACTCACCGGACCAGAATACTGTTGACCCCAGCAGCATGGTTTCCAGCACAACTATTGCGAACAGCACATGGTAGAGCGGAGGGTTTCTGCCAATTTTCCAGAAATAGCCGATTATCGACAAGACAAATATCGGCCAGAACACAAACAGGCCATTACGCGCTCCCCACAGCATCAGGTAAGATCTGGAAAAAATCGTGTAATCAAATTGAAACAGATACGTGCTTCCGGATTCCCCGAAAAGGATCTGGCGTATCATCATCGACGGGATGATGAAGAGCAGGCCGCCGCCTCCGGCAAGAAGAGCTCTCCTTAACAGGGTACGCCATTCTCCCGGGAGAGGAGACTGTTGAATGAGAGCATGGATCAGCAACACGCCCCAGACTGCAAATTCCGTTCGGACAAAGGTCCCAACTCCCCATACCGCGCCCATCAACAGCCACGACATGGATTTTTTAAGATCGGCAAAGTGATACATGTAAATAAGCAGCGATGACAGAAACGCAGCCGGCAGGTTGGTCTGGCAGGGATACGCCGACGTATAGATCAGCAGCGGTCCGCCAAATGCGCATGACAGCAGAGCCGTAATAACTGCCGATGCCTGGTGATAACGACATGCGACACGATAAATCATGACACACGACAGCATTGCCATGAGGTAGGTTATGCAACCAAGCCACATCCCCTCGTGATACCCGAGCAGATAAAAGCGCGGCGAAAGATCCGGGATCAGCGTAGCGCAATGCTGTGTCGCCACGGCAAGCAGTGTCGCCGGAAGAATGAACAGCACACCACCGATATTCTGATGAATCGGCGCATGATTGGTTTTGGTGATCTGGTAAGGAGTATCATCGAAAAGGACTTCGGGCAGAATATTCAAGCTGCCTTTTGACACTATGTTGTGGGCGACCTCCAGGTAAACGCCACTATCAGGTCCAACGGGCTTGTTGTTGTGATAAAACAGGAAGGGGACTATCAGTATCAGAAACCATACAATGCTTAACGACTTATTCACATCTAGTCCCTGATTTCAGTATTCAATATGCGCAAAACGGCCGCAATGACCGAAGAGGCCGTGATGTACTCCATGCAGCGGGTCTGCTGGCTGCAACGCGGTTCCAGGCAGGGTACACAGGATCGATCCAGATCCGGATAGAGCACCTCGCCTCTGCCATAGAAATATGTCTCGTTCGGATTGGTCGGCCCGTACATCACGACCACTTTTTTCCGTAACGCCAGGGCGATATGCAGTCCCAGACTGTCATTGGTGACCAGCAGCCGGCAGGAGTTGATCCAGTCGATGTAGTCATGCAGTTCATCCATACCCTGCTGCGAAGAGTAGCTGAGCCCGTTTTCAGTCAGCATAAGCTTGAGTTCTTCCCATTTGGCTGCAGGCCAGGACTTGTTGGGCCATTTCGATCCAACCGCCCAGTTCAAACCGACGTCGTACAGTTCTTCCAATTTGGGCCGATAGCCGAGGATATACTCCTGTCCCTGCCAGGCAGCGCCGACAACCTGCAGCAACGACTCCTGCCAACTGCCGGTGTAGGTTCTCTTCAGGTCGCCGTCCCGGCAAAGAGAAACTACCTTCTCGCAACCGTCATACCCCTCTGCCGTTCCGTGCAGTTCGTCAAAGCGAAAACCGTAACGGCGCCAGGCGGAGATCGAATCCGCCAGGGCACAGATACCCGGAACCTTTTCCAGGTTGATGACCGTATCGAAACGTTCCCGCTGCAGTTGCAGCACCGTGGTCAGGTTATAGGGCAGTATGCGCTGGATATGGGGATTGCCTTCCAGCAGAGGATAGGCCTGTTCATCGACCAGCCAGGTAACCTGGTCCTGTACGAACGGGTAGAGAATGACCGTGGTGCGGAGAACATCACCCAGACTCGTGACAGTACTGATGCCGGAATCGATGGTTTCCGAATAGCCCAGCTTGATGATCAGAATTTTAGCCATATAGCTCATTTTCCAGTATGCGGATTAATATGCGTGACCGCATCAGAGATATTTTACAGATTCAACCTTCAGTATAAGTCTTTCATAATCGAGATCGACCGGCACAAACCAATAGCCGTACAGATAGCGCGGCTTTTGTTCCTGTATTATGTAAGTCACCATCAGCCGGAAGGGATCACTCAACCAGGCCGGTTCAGGCAGATAGTCCAGATAGTAGTACATATGCCTGGCATTGATTGAAATCCAGATATAATCGGTCTTCGCGAGAATTCTTTTTCTTTCCGGTTCCGGAGCGACATTGAAGTATTGAAGCGCGGTCAGCTTCGGATAGCGGTCAGGTTGCAGAACAACAAGCGGATAGAGCAGATCATCCTCCGTCATCAGGCGGGCCGATTCGGGGATTTTATTATCTTCCAGGATTTTGGAGGCGCTCACTACAAATGGAAACATCTGCGGCTGCACATTGGCAAATCTGCGAAAGAGCGAAAAATCGAAAATCATGACCAGTGCCAGCACGGCAACCGCGGAAAGCACGATGGACAAGAGTCTGCGCTCCCGCTTGACTCCCAGCACAAAACGGACGATCATTCCGATCCCGACCGAAACCGCAAAAGCGTAAAACAGGGCAAAGTATCGTTCGAAATTAAAGTCCCCACCCAGCACCAGCACATTGAACAGCAGCAGTATTATGGCCGAGAAAGTTGTCAGGTACTGCTTGAAACCATAGCGAAAACAGCCCGCGATCCCTAATGCGGCCAGCACTGCCAGGGGAATGATGTAGTAATAATTTGCCTCAAAGCCTTCCCGGGCCACGCACATAAAATAACCGAGCTTGTCGCCAGGTGCAAAATCGCCGTCAAAATCGTTGTAGGAAGCAATATATCCAACCGCGGCGCCGCAGTTCAGCCGATCGAGAGTCCCTTGTACACGCAGTATGACTGCCACCCACAGCGCAAGCGATAACACCCCCAGACCGGAAAATTTGAACAGCTCCTTCCATTCTTTCTTCACAATCAGAATGCCCCAGATCGTTCCGAGCAGCGCAACAGCCTGTATATGAAATTGGATCGAAAACAACAGCAGGAATCGTCCGAGTGACTTTCGTTCCGGGTTGTAGAAATAGTACCTGATGCCCGAAAAGAGCACGGGAATCAGAAAGATAGAGTAGGACCCGTGCATGAACTCGGCCATGAATACCGCGCAACTGACAGGGAATACGATGATTCCGGCGATTCTTCCGCCAATATCCGATGCAATTCTTGCCAGACTCCATACACAAAACGCCATCACAAGACACATCCCGGCACTGAAAGCGTAGTCACCCAGCAAGACGTTCAGCTCATAAAGCAACCCCATGATCACGAGCTGCCCCGGTTTTGTGAACGAGGCGCCGATACTTCCGGTCAGGTTGGGGTGAAACAGGATCTCCCAGTAGGCAATCTGGCACAGATTATCGCCTCGGAGACTTAACACATGTTGTTGATGTCTGTGAAAAATATAGAAGTAAGCAAAACATGTGGTAAAAAGCGCTGTGCTGTACATTTTTTCAGACAGTTTTTTGTACAGCAAAAGGGCGCCGGAACAGCCAAAGAAGAGGAATTGAGGTGAAAAAGCAAATACGAGTATCTTATTGAAATTGGCCCTCAGATAATCGACCGGATAACAACATGCAAGCAGAAACAGCAAAAGCACGTTCAGCGTAACAAGAAACACCAGTTGTCCGTTATTGCGCAGCAAATCGCCACCGGGCGGTGAGATCGCCTGTTTGCTCACCCCTTCGGCCATGACTGTTAAACCTGATTTCCAATTCAAATTCAATCCCAACGATTTTCTCCAGAATTCATTTCAATTTCAATATTTCTTCTTCCAGCGAAACCAGTCCGGAGTCTACGGCATCAAGTTCCCGCGCTTTACGCACGCTCCGGAGGGCTTTATCGCGCTGTCCCAACTCGGCATACAACTCGGCCAGCATCCTGTACGGCTCGCTCAGTCCGTGGTTGACATGAACCGCCTGCTCCAGCACTTCGATCGCATCCCGCAATTGCCCTGCCTGACGATAGGCATTGCCCAGGTTGACCAGCAGAACCGGATCATCGCCCCCGACCGCCAGACCGGCCATGTATGCATCAATCGCGGAATGATAGTTGCCAAGCGTCAGATAGGTAGATCCAAGATTGGCATAACCTTCCAGTTTGTACGGATTGGCCTGAATCGACTGCTGGAAGAAATTGAGCGCCTTTGGGTACTTCTGTTCTTCGACGGCAGCCACCCCGGCATTGTAGTTCGGGCGCCATTTGGCTGGACTCTTTGAGACAGAATCCTCCCACAGCGCAGACGGGGAACTATACAGAAGATTGCGTTTGACGGTCAGAACCGAATACAGGACCGCCATCAGAAACAGGAATACAATTACACGCGTTGCCCATACTGGAGTCAGCTGATTGCGAATCGAATCGAAACGGCAAACCAGTCCGGTAATTACCGGTAGGGAGAAAAGATAGCTGCGGTGCTCGGTCATCAGATCGGGAAGCGGGAAGAACGATGACAAGCTGATCGACAGCAGTGAGAAGACTATGCAGAAACTTATCAGATCATCATTCAACTGCCTGTTTTTTTTACGTTGCAGGACAATTGCGGTAAATACGAATAGCAATATCATTATCAGGCTTACAATTATCTCCGGGTCGGCGACACTGCGGTAAAGCGGGTATGACGGATCAATGTTCTGTCCATAGGGAGCTACCAGCATTCGGAAAAAGGTCAGTATGACCCTGGCCTGAGTCAGTACATATTCGTACGTCGGGTAAGCCACCACAAACGAGCTGATAGTATACAGCGACCGGTCGGCTTCCGCCTGGATTCTGTAAACCAGATATACAAGCAGAGGAATGACCGGCATGCAGCACATATGTACTGAAGCCAGAATCAGGACTCTGCGCAATGGCAAACGTAACAGAACCGTTCCCAGCAGTACCAGCGCCAATGGGGCAGTCACCAGATTTTCCTTCGCATGCATTCCAACTAAAAGTGTAATGAGCGAGCCGATATACGCCAACCGCTGATGCCACTTCACAGGGTTCAGTATCGAAACAACAAAGAGCAGCATGGTCGTCAGGTAAAAGAAACATCCCAGAGATGCATATCTCTGGATTATATAGGTTACTGATTCGGTTCCGAGGGGATGCACCAGAAATAACAGTGCCGAGAAGAACGGGACGAACCACTGATTTTCATGGATTTCGTTGCCGGATCTGTAGCGAATGATTTTCGTCAGCAGAACGTACCACAGCATCGAGTTGAGGATATGTATGGCTATGTTGACAACCCGATAGCTTTCCGGGTCGAAACCATCAAACAGATAGTTCAGATAAAAGGTAAAATTGGTAAACGGTCTGAGAATGAAGGTAACCAGAACATCACGATGTATGTTCAGTTTGACATAATCATCAGCAAAATCGGTCAAATCCAGCAATTTCAAGAAACTGACGCCATCAGTAATCAGCGGATTATTGACCAGATAGAAGCGGCTGTCGAACACAAACGGATAGGACAGTGTATACCAGTACAGTGCAACACCCAGCAGCGCAAAAAGAAAAATATGGGGCTTTTCGGAATATTTGTTCAAAAAGGGAAGCCTTCCACCTTGTAATACCGCTTTCGTTCAGTTCCCTGGCAGCGCGTACGCTATCAAGCGAAACAGTTCAATCAAGTGCAAACTGTTCACGCCAATCGTCAGCTTCCCTCCACAGCGGCTGTTCTTCCTTGCGCAGAACGGCGTTGCCAATCACCAGGAAGTCCAGCCCGGTGCGCATGAAACAACGATAGGCATCCTCCGGTGTGCAGACTATCGGTTCCCCCCTGACGTTGAAACTGGTGTTGACCAGGACCGGGCAGCCGGTTCTTGCCTTGAAAGCCGTCAGCAAGGCGTGGTAACGGGGATTGGTCGATGCATGCACCGTCTGGATGCGGGCCGAATAGTCAACATGGGTGACTGCCGGTATATCGGAACGGGGTATATTGAGTTTTTCTATTCCGAACAGCGCCTGCTGCTGCCCGTCCATTGGAATCCTGCGTTTTTCGACCACATCGGCCACCAGCAGCATATACGGGCTGTCGCACTCAAGCCCAAACCAATCATGAAGATCCTCACGCAGAATAGACGGCGCAAATGGCCGGAATGACTCACGAAACTTGACCTTCAGATTCAGGACCGACTGCATCTGTGGTGAACGGGCATCTCCAAGGATCGAACGCCCCCCCAGGGCTCGAGGGCCAAACTCCATTCGACCCTGAAACCATCCCAACGCCTTGCCTTCAGCCAGCAGCCCGGCACAGGTTTCAAACAGCTCCGCATCACTGGACACGGAATAGCGTGCGCCAAGCGACTGCAAACGCCGCTCGATCTCGTTTTGCTCAAAAAACGGTCCCAGATACGCCCCCTGCATGCCATCCAATTCAGTGCTCACTACCGCACGCGGCTTGTCTTTATGCAGGTAATATGCCGACAAGGCCGCGCCGAGTGCGCCGCCGGCATCTCCCGAGGCCGGCTGAATCCAGATCTTTTCGAAACAGCCGTCACGGAGCACCTTGCCGTTGGCGACACAGTTCAGGGCGACACCCCCGGCCAGGCACAGGTTATTCATGCCGGTTTCAGCGGAGATGCCACGGACAAGCTTCAGGACGATATCCTCGGTAACCTGCTGGATCGATGCGGCAATATCCATATCCCGCCGGGTAAGTGCCGTTTCCGGTTTTCTGGGAGGTGCGCCGAACAGGTTGTCGAACTTCCTGTTGGTCATGGTCAGCCCGGTGCAATAGTCAAAGTACGACATATCCAGTCTAAAACTGCCATCCGGCTTGATATCGACAAGATGTTTCCTGATAAGGTCGCCAAAACGCGGTTCGCCGTAGGGCGCCAACCCCATCAGCTTGTATTCGCCGGAGTTGACCTTGAAACCGGCATAATAGGTAAAAGCCGAATACAGAAGCCCCAGCGAATGAGGGAAATGGATCTCTTTCAGTATTTCAAGCCGGTTGCCACGACCGACCGCCAGCGAGGTCGTTGTCCACTCCCCGACCCCGTCCATCGTCAGCACGGCGGCCTCCTCGAACGGAGAAGGATAAAAGGCGCTGGCGGCATGGCTGAGATGGTGCTCACCGAACAGCAGCCTTTCGCTCCAAGGGCAACCCGGGTCGTGTTTTTTCAGACATTTGCAGAGCAGGTCCTTCAAGAACAGCTTTTCACGCAGCCAAACCGGTATGGCCATCTTGAACGAGCTGAAGCCACGGGGCGCGAAAGCGAGATAGTTTTCCAGCAGGCGTTCGAATTTCAGGATGGGTTTTTCATAAAAAACAACCTGATCTAGCTGGGATGGACCAATTCCGGCCTGACTCAGACAGTAGTCGAGCGCCTGATGCGGGAAGCCGGCATCGTGCTTTTTGCGCGTAAATCGCTCCTCCTGTGCAGCGGCTACAATAACGCCATCACAGATCAGAGCGGCGGCACTATCGTGATAAAAAGCTGAAATTCCGAGGATATACATAGGGGTCAGAACAGGGTATAGATAAAAGGCGCAACTGCAGTCCCTTGGGCAAAAACCAGGATCAGCCCCAAAAGTAACATCGTGATGATGATCGGCAGCAACCAGAACTTCTTGCGCTCACGCAGAAACAGCCAGAATTCTTTTAACAAATCCATTGATATTCCTTAAAATTGACGCTTCATATTTTGAAAGCGCGCTGTGCGCTTCTGCCAGTAGCTGTCCGCGGAAGGTTCGCGGGTCAGACCGAGCTGGTCCTTGCGGAACATCCTCATGACCAGCGCATACGGGGTTATGACCAGAAAGAAAAGGGCCGCAAGAACCAGCGGATTGAACAAGCGGTGGAGCAACCTGCCAAAAGTGGTCCAGCAGCGGTTGAGCCAGGTCAGGATTGACGGTTTCAGCAGAGACAGCAGCACCAGAGAACCGCTGACGGCGACACTCCAGTAACGCGGAGGCGCTCCGGACAAGATTGGTGAAACGGCAATACAAAAGAACAACGCAGCAAAAACCAATCCGAAGGAACGGTCGGATGAGCTTGTTGATTGATCGTTTCTGGAGTAATTCTCATGGCTCACTTTTTTCGATAATCCCCGCATGAAAAATATTTTTCGAACCAGACATACAGGCAGATGAACAGGTAACGGCTGCCCATCTCCTTGATACGGAATTTTGCCGAACCGCTGCGGCGATTATGCCAGCTGACAGGGATCACAGTCCAGCTGAAACCGCGCACGATCGCTTTCAGCGGCAGTTCCACGGTCAGGTTGAAGTGCGGAGCGATCAAGGGTCGGCAACCATCGATAGCTTCACGACGATAGGCCTTGAAGGCATTGGTGGTATCATTCAGCCTGATGCCGAACAACACCATCAGAAGGCTGTTGAAGAGCCTGTTCAGTACCAGCTTGAACGCAGGGTAATCGACCGTAAGGCCTCCCTTGATGAAACGGCTGCCGAAAACACAGTCGTATCCCTTGTTCAGCTCGCACCAGTAGCGCACAACATCGTCGGGATCGTCCGACCGGTCGGCCATCATGATCACCACGGCATCGCCGTTGATCCGATCAAGCCCGGCAATGACTGCCCGCCCGAATCCGTGCGGACCAATATTTTGCACCGGACTCAGCTCGGACAGGCGCCCGGCGCACTCCTGCAGAAGCTCCCAGGTACGATCGGTGCTGCCGTCGTCAACGACGACGATCTCGTGCGGAATCGCGTTGAGCAGCAGCACGGCATGCAGCGATTCTACCGTGGCGCAGATGCTCTCCTGCTCGTCTCTGGCCGGAATCACGACTGAAAGCAACCGCAAAGGCCGTGGAGGTTCTCCCTGCTTCCCGATCATGCTCATGCTCCAGACATCTCCAGCCAGTCGGGGTTCTGTTCCGCATGGTGAGCTATCTCCTCCAGAATCGCAGTGAGCGGTGTCTCCGGCCACCATCCCCATCGTTCCCGGGCCAGGGAAGAATCCAGCACCAGCCAGGGGATGTCGAAGCGGCGCCCGTTAAGGTCGGCCGACACGGAATGTGGGCCGAAACGAGCAGAACACCAGGCGCTCAGTTCCGCCAGCGATACGGCATTGTCGCTGCCGCCGCCAAGATTGAACACCCGTTCCGTACCGGACGCATTCGAAGCGGTCTGTTTTTCCAGCAGCGGGATCAGATCACGTGGATGAAGACAGTCCCGCACCTGGAAACCGGTTCCGCCGAACCCGGTATAGGCAAGACGGCGACGGCGCAACCAGGCATTGATCCAGTAGGCGAAGATTCCCTGGTCGGCCCTGCCGAACTGGCCGGCTCCGGCCAGAACACCGCAGCGGTTGATCCAGACCGGGAAACCGAACATTTCACCGTACTCCAGGGCAAGCAGTTCAGATGCCAGCTTGGTGCTGCCATAAAGGGAGATCGGCGGAGCCGTGCTGAACGCCTCGCTCACCCCGGCAGCACTTATTCCGCCAGGCAAACCTCCTTCCGGACACAAACGGAATGCACGGCCGGCGGCCTCGACCGGCAGCCTTGACAAGTCGGCGATGGAATATACCCGGCTTGTGCTGAGCTGGATGAAACCGGCCCGGTGGCGCTTGCAATACTCCAGAACATTGATGGTCCCAAGCAGATTGTGCTCAACCACTTGGCGGCTGCTGCAGGAGGCATCCGTCCCGGCAAGGACGCTCGGATTGGCGGCGGCGTCCAGCACCCAGTCCGCACGTGGTACAGATTCGATATCGGATGCACAGCGCATGTCGGCATGGATTACGTTTATCCCCAGCCTGTTCAGTTTAAGACGATTTTCTTCGCTGCCGCATCTGCTCAAGTTATCCAAGCCAACAATCTCGACCCGGCCAGCATCCAGCCAGTTTCTGGCCAGCGTACTACCGACAAAGCCACATATTCCGGTGATGAGCACTTTCATCGGATTGCCTTTGAGATGAACAGCAACTGAACCGTAGAACAGCTCGCTATTCCTGATCTTTCGTTGGATTGAAATGGGGTGTTGGGCGACATATCAGTTTTTCACCTTCGTAAGATTCTGGATCAAGAGTTCTGAAAGGCGTCTGGACTTTTCCTGAATTCCAATGTCATGCATATGGCAAATATCGAGAAAATAGTCGGCCGGATAGCTGCCGCTCTCGGCAAGGGGCAGATACATGGTCCTGCTCCCTGCAAAAGCTTTTTTGATGCGTTCGTTGTATATATCAACAATTCGGCTGTACGCGCGGTATGAGACATGTTCACACTGCCACCAGTAGCGGATATTGCTGTCAAATTTTGCATATTCTTCGGTCGACATCCGGCTCGGGTCAGGGCAGATAAAGGATGCCACCGCGAATCTGCTGCCGTTTCGTTCGAAAAGTTCGGCAGCGGCAGCAAGGTTTGACACGACATGGCGGTCTATCTCTGCACGCATTGTTTCTTGGTCCGGCAGAAACCGGTCACCAAGATAGGTGCTGACGAAGCGGGACTTCAAGAGCAATCTCTGCCAAGGGCTGAGCTGTCTGCGCCAGGCCGGTATCAGATTCCAGCAAATATCATTTACTCCATTATACTCAACAACAAGGTCCGGACGTTTCTTTGATACCAGCCTGTTTATGACACGGGCATATGAAGCGGACTTCAGGCCGCTTATTCCGCAGTTGAGAACAGATGTACGCACGCCCTTCTCCAGAAGTATCTTCTGGAGACAGGCTGGATAGGTGCTTTCGTCGGTATCACCTTCAACGGTAGTAGACCCTCCCAGGCAGGCGATTCTAATCGAGCCGGACCGGTTATCGTCCCCCAGGTCAGTCCCGCGGAAACTGCTTGCGTTGATGGAAATTCTATAGGATTTCCCCTGTTCCTCATAGGACAATTCCGCATTCGGAAGATATTCAACCCAAGGTTCAGCCCAGAGAGATCCGTGAAAGGCTTCCCTGACACTGCGGACATCCCAGTTGGAAGAGTGCTGCACAGAACGACTGGCATTAAAATAGGCTACGACGGCATAAAGCTCCAGGGAAAGAAGCAGAGCACCTCCCCAGAGCAATGCAATCATAAGCATGAACATGCGTTTCATGCCCCGCACCCTCTTTGGCGAACTAAAATTTGCTGCATGAGAATATTCCGCACAGTGATTAAAGTCGACATCGCGCCCCCGCTCCGTCAATGTGCCCTAACGACCTGAGCCGCCAGGCGTGCCAAAGTGCCGTGTAAAGCGAACTCCAAGCTTCTGTGCCCGATCCAGATCTTCCGGTACTGAATTTTCAGGATATGTGCCGTTTCCGGCGCCGGCATAATAGGCTTCAATATATTCGAGGTTATAGAGATTGAACTGCCTGAAGAGGGCATGGCCTTTGGTGGACCAATCGTTGAAATAGGCCATACAGCAGAACAGCCAAAACAATGAAAGCACTGCAGCTCTCCGTGTCCCCTCCTTCATGACCAGCCACCATCCCAACGCGGAGTATGGAATCAGCATGAAGCCGATTTCGGCATAGCGCGAAGTTTTTGGCGGATAAACCCAGGCCCGGCCCACGCTGATCGCGGCCAGTACAGCCAGAATTCCCAGGACAGCGGAAAGGACAAGCCAGGTGGATGGCTGCCAACGCGTGTCTTTCCTGAAAAGCAGCAAGGCCGGCGGAAGCAGCGTCAGCATCAGACAGACTACTCCGGGCAGCAGATGCATCGATTCAAACCCAAAGCCGAAGCTGACGATGTTAAGAAAAAAGTCCCAGAACCGGATGTCATCCGGAAAGACCCGCGGATGGGGATCGGCGTGGGTTCCATAGCCGAGAGACCAGAGGAACAGCGCCGCCCCGCAGAGACCGCAGACGGTCAGCAGAAACCTCCAGCCATTCCTGCTCCCGATACGTTTCCCCCGGATGCCGGCAGTGACGTAAACCGTGACGCACAGCAGATAGCTCGCGACAAAGATCACCCCGGCAGAGAACGAGTACATTGCAAGTACCGCATACAGACTGAAAGCCGCTGCCGACTTGAGCGCCAGTTCGCCGCGATAGGCATGGCGCAGCATCAGCACCGAGAACAGCAGCGCCAAGTGAAACTGGGATTGGTAGGCCCAGAGATGATTTTCATAGTTGATCGGCGACAGCAGAAACAGCATGAAGAGCGGGAACAGCGCAAAGGCCTCCCTGCCCGTCACCCTGTTCTTGAACGCTACCAGTGCCGCCAGCACCCCTCCGAATATGAAAAAATTGACCAAGTTCTGCAGCACGAAACTCAGGCCGAACAGTTTCAGGTTCAGCCAGGCCATCAGCTTTGTCAATACGATCTGGTGCTCATTCTGGAAACCGAACAGCCAGCGCCAGGTCAGTCCTTTGATCAGGCCGTCTTGCTTGAAATATGCAACCCACTCATCCAGCGTCGGCACATCGACCGAATACCTGACAACCAGATGCAGTTGAAAGACAAAAAACAACGCAACGGCAAGCCATGCGATTCTAACAGCATAGCGGTGAAAAACAGCTGATCGCATTTCTTCATCGACTGGTCTCAGCAACCATGCTCCAACGAGGAATGTGCCAAAAGCAAAAACCATGGACATGACAATTCTGGTTTCAAGCGCATTTGTGAAACCCGCTGCGGGCAGCGCAGATATGGCGATCGAGAGACCGTCAGGCGACGAGAGGGTCGGCGCGCCGTCATCACAGACTTTTTTCGTTCGCCCCCCGTGAGCCGTTATCTGCTGCGTGCAGATCCCCTGCTCATCCCAGCTGTAGCTGACCGTATCGCTTGCAAGGACGATTCTTTCCACGCCCCAGGCTCCCCCGGGTATGCCTGGAACAATGCGAAGAGACTTCAGCCCGACGGCCGGCAGTTCGATCACATAGAGCTTCTTCAACCCCTGATCGCCGGGATATTCATTGATTTCGAACGTTCGGCTGGAGGAGCCGCGATTGGATCCCCCTTCAAAAAAAACCGTACCGGTCGCTTTTTCCAACGAAGTCGCATCAATATTGAGAGTTGCCCTTTTGCAGGCGCTTGTCGAGAATACAAAAACACCTGCTGATACTGACAGCAGCAGTAGCAGGAGTTTTACTATCCAGGATTTTCCTATGGCTGGTTTTTCGAGCATGCCGTTTTCGCCACGGAGGCCACCATCTCCGCGATTGTCTCGCGCAATGGCCTGGTAATGGTCCACTGGGGATAATGCGACCTGATCTTGGAGAGGTCGCTGTAATAGCAGATATGGTCGCCGGCCCGGTTCTGTTCCGTGTAGCAATACGACTGTTTCCGCCCGCTCAACTCCTCTACCAGCGAAAATGCCTCCATAATTGAACAGGAGTTGGCCTTGCCGCCACCCAAGTTATAGACCTCGCCACTACGGGGTGACCGATAGAAAGCATGGATGAAGCTAGCAACATCCCGCGCGTGAATGTTGTCTCTCACCTGCTTTCCCTTGTAGCCGAAGACAGAATATTCACGGCCTTCCAGATTGCATCTGACCAGATAGTTCAAAAAACCGTGCAACTCGACACCGGAATGATTCGGGCCGGTAATACAGCCACCGCGCAGGCAGCAGGTAGGCATGTTGAAATAGCGGCCATATTCCTGCACCATGATATCAGACGCAAGCTTGGAGGCTCCAAACAAAGAGTGCATGGACTGGTCAACCGATAAATTTTCGGCAATGCCGTTTGAATAAGCCGGATCGTCATACTCCCAGCGCGTTTCAAGTTCCCTGATGGCAATGCGGTTGGGCAGGTCACCGTAGACCTTGTTGGTGGACATATGGATGAACGGCGCCTCCGGACAGGCTTGGCGAGCCGCCTCCAACAGATTCAGGGTGCCGACCGCATTGGTGTCGAAATCGTCAAACGGGATCGCAGCCGCACGATCGTGGGATGGCTGGGCAGCGGTGTGGATAATCCCGGAAGGTTTAAGCGTCTTCAGCAACGACAAAACACCCTGGCGGTCACGGATATCCAGCGCGTGATGCCTGAAGCCTGGCAGCGTGGACAACAGCCTCCCGGTCATCCAGCCCGTGTCCCCCTGTGGCCCGAAAAAGGCAGCCCGCTGGTTGTTGTCGATCCCGTGGACCGTAAAGCCCTGCTGATGGAAATAGGTCACGACTTCGGAGCCGGTCAGCCCGGACGAACCGGTTACCAGAATTATATTTCGCTTGAGTGGCAAACCTACAGACCTCCATCCCTGTTCGAGTTGAACTGTCGCGTAAACCTGGCGCCCATCGCTTTTGCCCTGTCCAGATCCTGAGGAGTGGTTCTCCCCTGGCAAACCCCGTCGCCGATACCGGTGAAATAACCTTCGACGCATTCAAGGTTATACAGGTCAATCTGTTTAGCTTCAGCATATTTATCGGCTGACCAGTCGTTGAAATAACCGGCGAAGCAAAAAAACCACAAAAAGACCGGCACGATCTTCCAGCGGCCGCCGTCCTTGACCACCAGCCACCACGCCAGCGCTGCATAGGGTATCAGCATGAATCCGATTTCGGCATAACGGGATGTTTTCGGTTCCCCGAAATTGCCACGCCCCATGCTGATTGCGGCAAGGACCGCCAGAATCGAAAGAAGCGCGGTAACGATCTGCCAGGTTGCGGGCTGCCAGCGCGTCTCCCTCCGCCATAACAGCAGAATCGGCGGGCAGAGCACCCAAAGCAGACAGACTATACCGGGCAGTATGCTGACAGTGCTGAAGCCAAACCCGAAACTGATAATGTTCATATAATAGTCCCAGAACCGGAAATTTGTCGGGTACAGCCTGGGCGGCGGCCAGGGCGGGGTCACATAACCATGGAACAGCAGCAGCATCCCGACTGCGGTCAGCGAACCGACAATCAACAGAAAGCGCCGGCCTGCACCAAGTCCAACCTCGCCCCGGGCAATGCCTGACAGCACGTAGACCGAAATACAGGACAGGTAAACAACGGCAAAGACCGCTCCCGCAGAGAACGTATACATGGCCAGCAACATCAGCAGTCCCGTTCCCCAGGCCGACGAACAGTCAATCTTCAGGTTGTAGGCAGTGATCAGGGCCGCCACTGAAAACAGCAGCACCAGGTGAAACTGGGACTGAAACGCCCAGAGGTGGTTTTCACGGGCAATCGGAGAGAGCAAAAATACAAGAAACAACGGGAAGATCGGGAAACTGTCCCGCCCAACGACACTGTCCTTGAACCTGACCAGCACCACCAGCAAACCACCAAATAAGATCATGTTCAGAATTTTCTGAAGTGCGAAATCAAGTCCGAAGAACTTCAGGTTCACCCAGGCCAGCAGTTTTGTCAGCACGATCCGATGCTCATTATGAAAAGCGAGCAGCCAGCTCCAGGAGAACTCCTGCGACAGGGCGGATGCTTTGAAATAGTCCCATTCATCCTCGTAAGGAAGATCCACAGCATACCTGTTGACCAGGTACAGTTGGTAAGCGTAGAGCATTACCAGAACAAGCCATGCGGACCTGACTGCAAAGCTCCGCACAACGCCGCCTGAGGAGCTGCCCCTATTCGGCCTGAACAGCCAGAATCCCCCTCCGAATACACCGAGAGCGGCCACAAGAGCTACCATAAACCTGGCCGGCTGGGACTTCCCCGATTCTGCCAGCGATAGTGACGAAATTACGACCGAAGAATCTGCGGTTGCTGCCAATACCGGAGAATCGGCATCACAGGCTTCGCGTGTCAGCACACCCTGCCGCAAAGTCCGCCGTGAGCACTGTCCCCATTCATCCCAGGAGTATACGGTCGCGTCGTTCGAAAGAATGATCCGGTCCAGCGAAAACTGCCCGGAAGGCGCGAGTGGAGCAACTTTAACAGACTTGAGACTGCCGGCGGGCAGTTCAACCAGATACATTGTTTTCTGGCCCTGATCGTCCTGAATCTCGAACGTCCGTGTGACACTGCCGCGCGAACCACCCTGTTCAACGGTCACTGTTCCTACACCCTTCCGCAGGGTTTTCGCCTCAAGCACCAGGGTAAGTGGGCTGAATTCGCAGTACCGGTATGCGAATATACCAGCCAGGAGCGAGACAGCAACCAGGATCAGCAGGTGACGTCTTAATCGAAATATGCTGTCAAAAGCTCTGCAAAGCATTAATGCCTTCTTCCGTCGGCCGAGGTCTGATTGGAGCGGTCCTTGCCCGTATCGACTCTATTTTTCAGGATTCCGGCGATTTTATCAGCCATGAACAGACCAAGCGCCCGATGGCCAAAATCGGTAAAATGCCAAATATCGGTAAAAACCGTTTCCTTCTCGGTATCAAGAACTCTGGAACAATCCAGAAAGGAGAAATTTCCTGAGCGGGTCATTCCGGCCAGGCTTTTTCTGATGGCGCCATAGCTGGTCGCAAGAGCATCAGGGGCGTGCGATTCCAGCGTAAGTTCCAGGAGCCGCTCTTCAATCGGCGTCCTTCGTGAGCGCTCGGTGAGTGATGGCTGCAGCGCCACCAGCAAGCTCGCTCCACCGGCAACCGTCATTTTCCGGGCAGCAGTTATATTGGAGAGATAATCAGAGACCCGTTGTTGATAATCATGGGCATGATAGAGCACCGACCAGGGCGAACCGTCTTGGGTCGCTGTCGGTTCTCCATACAGTGTTAGTGACGTTGAGCCATTGGTCAGGTCGTTCAGGCCGTTCAGGAAAACCACCAGATCCGGGCGCAACGTCTGCAGATTCGGCTCCAGCGCCTGCAGCTCCTGGGATGACTTCCAGGCGCCGGCGGCGACTATGACAATTTCAACCGGCAGACCGCGACGCTCTAGTTCGTCACCGATCACGCTAAAATAAGTGGCCGGGATTCCGGATGCATTGGCGCCGGATGCAACGCTGCCCCCCATGATCAGAATCCGGTATTTGACCTCTCCTGCACTCCGGTAATATTGCCGGCCAAGACCGTCGATGTCGATCAGACCGGCAAGGTGAATCTCAGGTTCACGCCAGACAGTTCTCCCGTCCCGCACCTTTTCACCCAGCCGTGCCCCCCAGTAGCCCTCGCGCGGTCCCGACTCAGGAACCGGCAGCCCCCGTTCCAGGTAGGAAGACTCCCACGCTTTTTTGTTGAGGTCTTCTCCACGATTGATATACTTTCTCGCCAGACTCCACGCACCGCCAATGACAGCGGCTACCATGACCAGCATTACGAGAGTGAATATGCTTTTTTTCAATACGACTTCCCCCATCAACACCCGAAACCGGACTCACACGTTCGCTGCCAATACGGCGCTGGCGCTTGGTTCACTGCTGCTGTGCCTGCTGGCCATCGAGGCCGGCTATCGCCTTATCGACCCTTTTCCATATATTTCGCAAAACGAATCAAATCACAGTGAGTACGGCAACCTCTCCGGGTATGATCAGCTGTTGGGATGGAAGGGAGTGCCGTCAGCCCAGGCGGAATTTATCACAAACAACAGCAGAACGTGGCTGAAAAACAACTCGCTCGGTTTCAGGGACATCGAACACGCAGCAGCGGACCGGGCTAAACCGGCCATCGTGTTTTTAGGTGATTCATTCACCTGGGGCTACGAAGTCAACTTTGAAGAGATGTTCGTCAACCGCCTGAGAAACATGCTTCCGGAGTTCGACATCCACAACCTGTCCCACCGTGGTTACGGCACCGACCAGTCCCTGCTCACCTTTGCCGGCTGGAACCATCCCGGCCCGATCAGGCATGTGGTCCTGATGATGAGTGAAAACGACGTGGATGACAACAATTCCGACTACGGTTCCGGCAAGCCCAAACCGATCTTTCAGCTGATTGACGGCCAGCTGGTCCTGCGCGGGGTTCCCGTCCCGATGCTGGACAGCTGGGCGACCCCGCCACCTCCGGAAAAATTTGTCGAGTCGTGGAAGTCCCGGGGCATCGAGTTTTTTCTCCGTTCACACCTTGTTCACGACATGGCTTACCGGTTATTCCTGCACCGCCAGGGTCGCGAAACCCGGGAACCGTTCCCGCCTCTTCCAGCCGGCAACGATCTGACACTGACTCGGCATCTGCTGGGAGAGCTGAAAAAAGAAGCCACCGCCAGAAAAGCGGAACTGACCATATTTTTGATACCATCCAAGCGGGAAATTGAAAAACTGGATGGAGCCCCCCCCTACCAGACTGCCATAGCCGACATCTGCGCAAACCTGGGAATCAGGTGCCACGACCTGGCGACCGATTTCAAAAAAGAGTGGCTGCGCACCTACTACCGCCACGGAATGCACTGGAATCCACGCGGCAACCGGGTGGCGTCACAGGCGATTTACAGCCGTCTGACCGGGCGCTGACCACCTCACCTGTTCTGATACAAGCCGCCGATCATCGCGCCGTCCCTGGTTTCAAGCTTCAGCAGCAGTTTGCATCGTCCCAGATAGGCAAGCATTTCCGGGGTCAGCACACGGTTCAAAACCAGAATATAGGTGTATTCCTCGTCCTGCAGCATCGGGCGCAGCTTGGATGAGATGAGCCCATAGGCCTGATTCCAGTTGACGATCTTGTCATTCGGATAGGAATAGATTCCGAGATCGCTGTCCCCGGTAACCTGCCCGACCCTCCTGAAAAAATCCCTGTTAAATGCTTCGTACCAGTAGGAAATGATGAACCCCTTCTCCTGAGCCCCTTTTGCACCTCCGATGAACTGATTGTAGTAGCTGAGCTGATGGGGATGATACTGCTTCAGCTCGATGACCGTCAGCACAAGTCCGGCACAACAGACCAGCAGGCCGGCATTGATCTTCCGCCAGGAAAGGAAGCTAAGCCATCGACAGCCCAGAATGCTCAGCAGGATCACGAACGGCCAGACGCTGCTGAACAGTCTGATGCCATCATGTTTCGGAGTCGAAGGAAGCATGTAGACTGCCATCAGCAGCAGAAAGGGGGCCAGACAGAAAAATGAATAAGGATCCCGCCTGCGGACAAATCCGAATGCAGCGGCAACCAGACCGATCAAGGCTGTTGCGGCAACCACAGCTGGTATTGTAATGCCAAGCATGACCCAGGGATGGTGAAAGGGAAGCCGGAAATCGTAGTTTGTACCGAAATAAAGCGTAGTTATCGGAATGATTTTTTCCCGATTCAGAAACGATGAGAAATACATCGCAAGTTCCCGCTGGGGATTGAACAGCATCGGGAAATTGAACAGGACAAAGAAGGCGCACGAAACGATCAGCAGCAGGGTGTATTCACGCAGGAAACGGCCACGTTCCGGAGCGATCAGTATCATCGGGAAAACTATTCCGATTGCCAGAATACCGGTGAACTTGGTTGCCAGCGCCGCCCCGAAAAGGGCTCCGCCGAGCAGGATCCTGACCCACGAACGGGATGCTAGCATGAAAACGGCCAGAGCGGCAAACCCGATCGCGCTGATCATCATGTCGGTGGCATAAAAATGGGCATGGGCAAAAAAACGGGGAATGGTTATAAAGGACAATCCGCCCAGCAGCCCCCAAAGCGTGCTGCCGGTATACCTCCTGATGACCAGGAAGATGGTAGCAACCAGCAGCGCAGCCCAGAAGGCGGTGGATACCCGGTACTGGTATACGATGTTGTCAAACAGAGTCGTGCCGAGAAGATGGCGGAAGGCGATCGCCGACAGCTTGATGAACGGCGGGTGCACGTTGCCGTTCAGATCATCACGCCACTGGCTGTTCCAGTGAGCGTTCAGGGATTCATAGTTGAAACGGGAACCGTTGACTGGAACATCGGCAAACCAGTGCTCGATCGATCGTGCGTTTTCGATGTAGCACTTTTCGTCCCAGACTATCCCGTAATCATCGATGGTTGCAACGAGTGCCGAAAATATTCCGATGAAGAGCGCCACCGGCATCAGGAACTGCATGATCTTGTTACGCACCATATCCACACGAGTTTCCAATCATTAGAATTCAGCGCAGCCGCAACTGCAGCAACTCCCGCACACAGCCAGCCAGGCCAAGTATTGTAACCTTCGAGACACCCGTGCGCCTTGGCAGCGACTCCACCGGGAGTTCCCTGATCCTGGCATCCAGCTGCGAAAGTCGCCATAACAGTTCCACGTCGATGCCAAAACCGTTCGTCGTGAAATGAATAGACTTCAGGAGCCTGCCCCGGAACAGCTTGAAAGGACAACCTACGTCCCTGATGCGCAACCCGAAAAGAATCCTGACTATTCCCCGGTAGAGCCGGCTCAGCGCCCTTCTGCGCAGTGTATAACGTTTATCCCGGCGATAGCCGATGACAGTGTCCGCTTCGGCTGATGCCGCCTCGAACGTATCGAATTCCGACACCGGAATCTGGAGGTCGGCATCGATGAACAGTATCCACTCGAAGGAGGTGGCGGCCAACCCTGTCAGCAGAGCCCTGCCCTTGCCAAGATTCCGCGGATGGCTCACATGGAGGTTATCGATCTCGACTGCGGTCAGTTCGCCAAGCAGCGCGGCAGTCCCGTCATCACTGCCGTCATCGACAACGATAACCTCCAGCAGAGATCCAAAATGCCCCAATGCGGCAATCGCCTCCGCGAGCGCGTCGCGCAGAGCCTCTTTCTCGTTGAAGGCCGGAATTACCACCGACAGCGACGAGATATTTTTGGAGGTTGCGGGAGTCATCTTATAACTTTTTCCGCCATTCAATCGCTCCCCTATGGTTGCCGGCCTTCAGAAAATCCGTTTCAGCGTCCCTGCTCCTGCCAAGCCCCTGTAATGCCAGGCCTCGGTGATAGAAATAATCCGGAAAGGGATACAATGAGATCGCCTGTGTAAACTCTTCCACAGCTTCCGCGTAGCGCCCGATCCTGTTGAATGCATCCCCACGCAGCGCATGCAGGTTGAATATCTCGGGAAAACCGGCCTGTTTGCCCAGCTTGATCGACATCTGCAGATCGTCGACGGCTTCAAGGTACCTTCCCTTCTCCAGGAAATAATCGGCCCGCAGATAATACGCCCTCCCGACCGGACGGATGGCAATAGCTCTCGACCAGAGTGTCTCGGGATTCTTCCAGGCAGAGATATGCCGCAGAGTAATTGCGATGAAGACCAGCACAGGCACTCCAACGAGAACGCCCAGCAGGACGCGCGGGACACGGAATCCGGACTTTGCGGTATAACCGTACAGGACCGCCGGCAGGGTTGCCGCACAGATGCTAATGGACACACCCGAGAGATAGGTGAAACGCGCGGCATGGGACTGGGCCCCGTTCTGGAAGAAACCTAGCACCGGCACAAGTGGCAGTATGAAGGCCAGCCAGGTTGCTGGAAGCCAGGGATTTCTCCGGCACTGCCATACGCAGATGCAGCTGAAAAACACCACCAGCAGGGCCTTGACCGTGTAGGAGTCCGGGAAGGGCCACGGCAACAGATAGATATGAATGATTCCAACCGGGTAGAGGGTTAGTCGCAAGTACTCGAACAGTGAATTGCCTGCCAGCAGGAACCGACTGGATAAGGGAAGGTCTTCATATGACACCAGGATCTGGTTTCCGGAGGCAAAATAAATCGTTGCAGCCGAAACCAGCACAACCAGAGCCGCAAAGGGAAGTTTCTCGACCAGTAGCGTAAGCGCCCTTTCCCTGCGAAAGCGTCCCAGCGGGTACCAGTCAGCCACCAGCATCATGGCTGGAATGACCACGCTGACCGGCTTTGACATCAGTGAAAGCAGCAAAAACACCAATGAAAGAATGTAGCCGCGGATCGCCGCCCCGGTGAGATGACTTCCATCTTTGACCCGTACGTACTGCAGGTAGCAGAGCATCGTGGCTATAGAGAAGAGACCGTTCAGCACATCCTTACGCTCGGTAACCCAGGCCACGGATTCCACACGCAAAGGGTGTAGCGCCCACAACATGCCTGCGAGCATCAACGTGACAGGGTATATCGCCCCCTCCCACCCATCCCTTGTCATGGGATGACCAGGAATGGGGGCATTATCCCCGCCCGCATGCCCTCTCACCCGATACCATTGGGACAACAGGCAGTCGGCAACCAGCACCACCAATCCTGCATTTGCTGCATGAAGCAATATATTGGTCAGATGATAGCCAATCGGGTTCAGTTCCCAGAAGTAATAATCTATTGCAAATGAAATCCAGGTCAGAGGCATCCACCAGCCCATGTATGATGTGGTGAACGCCTCGCGGACAAACTGCAGGTCCAGTATCCGGATGGCCGGGTTGTTAATTATGTAATCGGGATCATCCCAGTTGATGAAATCGCAGGAGAGAGCAGGCAGATATACCAGTAGACAGGTCAGAGCAACGCCGAAAGCGATCTTGAAGGTTATGTTGTCGTGGTATTTATTCATAACCCGCTAAACCGCCGGGGCGGGAAAACACCGAGCATTACCTGTATAGCCAAGAGATTCACCGCGATTTTTCCTCTTCCGGAAAGTACTGCAACATCAGATAGGCGAAGCGCGGATTGTTCCAGACGGTTGCCAGCTCCATATTCGTATTAAGCGCGTAGTAATCCTTATAACCCCGATAAAGCGCCTTCTCCAGCCACTCCAGCGCCTGATCCGTTCGGCCGGCCAGTGATTCGGTGCGCACCATCTGATAAGCATTTTCCGCCAGATTCCATTTTCGTTGGTCGGCTTCGATCCGGTTGAAATAACCACGGGCTTCATCAAAATGTTTTTCCAGAATGGCCAGCTTGCCAAGCGACATCAGCACCTGCAGTGCTTCTGGCTGAAGAGAATAGGCCTTGTTGTACATCTCTTTCGCCTTACCGTAATTCCCCCTGGCCAGGTAGTTATCGCCCAACGTAGCCCAACCCATCACATATTTCGGATTCACTGCAAAAAGTTTCTGAAGATAATCATAACCCCTGTCCAGTTCACCCTGTTCAGTGAGAAGCTTGCCCAAGGCCCAGAGGACATCGGTATTATCCTGTTTCAACTTGAGACTGTTTTCCAGTGCGGTTCTGGAGGCTTGCATATTGCCGAAGAAGTAATTCGCCTCACCAAGCACTTCCCATACCCGGAAACCACCTGGTGACTTGGTGGCGGCATCTCCGAACAGGGTCAGCGAATCCTTCCAGACCGCCGTCCGCTGATGGGAAGTAACCGACAAAGCCAGCAGCCACAGGGCAAGTCCGGAGTACAGCAGCAGGGCGCGACGGCTTCCGAGCCTGTCACGCATACGGGTAGCGCCATACCCGACCAGGGCGCCGACACCGATAATCGGCATATAGAGGTAATGTTCGTACATCATCAGTATCAGCGGAACGATCTGGGAAACAGGCAATAGTCCGACCCAGAAAAACATTACCCAAAATCCTATCGTCCGGTTGTACTTGAACAGGCGATAGCCGGCAAAAGCCAAAACTGCCAGCAGGAGTGCAGCCCCTATTACCATAATCTCCGGTGAGCGGTATATGGGTGGCAAGTGTTCAATATTCAGACCTGCCGGCCAGACCAGCAACATCAGATAGCGACAGAAAACCGTCAGCATGGTGTAGAAGGTTGCCAACGGACTGCCGCCGTGATAGCCAACCAGTGCACCGCCCTGTTGAGGCATTTCCGAGAAGATTTCGATTGCCGAGAATATGCCGGCAGCGACAAAATACGGCACTTTATCCAACAGCTTTACCCGACGGCCCTGTTTTTCAAAACACCAGTCAAACAGGAGCAGTAAAAGCGGCAGAACGACACTGGCCGTCTTGGCCATCAGGGAGAGCAGGTAGGTAACCAGAGATACCGAATACGCCAGTCGGCCATTTCCATCATCCTCATCCCGATAGCGACAGTAAAACTCCCAGGAAATCAGCATGAAAAATAGTGACAGCAAACCTTTACGCTCAGCTATCCAGGCAACCGATTCAACCTGTACCGGGTGTAACAGGAATACTGCCGTGGCAACCAACGCCAGCAAACGCTCGCCATGCAGTCGTATCAGCAGGCGATACACCAGCAGACCGTTCAGTGTGTGGATTACGATATTGCTAAGATGATAGCCTTCCGGATTTAATCCACCCCACAGAGTAAAATCAAGCATGAATGAGAGCATGGAAAGCGGGTTGTACTGGCCTATACTCACAGCCGTCACATCAAAAACGGTCCTGACATGCTCCCAACTGAAGCCGTGGGCGGCCGGATTATTCAGGATATATATATTGTCGTCCCAGTGGGTTTGAAAACTGTATCCTGTGAGGCGTCCGTAGACTGCGGCAACAGCGCAAACCAGCAGCACGGAATCCAGCACATAGTTGCGGTAATTGCGCAATTCCATATTAGTGTATCTCTGTCATTTATTTGTTCTCCAACTGCTCGGCAGCGTACCGCAACTGCGGGAAACGTTCATGAACCAGTTTCAGATAACTGACTGCCTTTGCCTTGTCACCCATAACCAGATAGGTTTTTGCCAGGTTGAGCGGAGCGAAACCATACCCCGGATCCAGCGCCATCGACTTTTCAAAGGCTCCGATTGCCAGGTCATACTGTTTCATTTCACCGTAGAGCGCCCCCAACGTATTGTACAGTCCGGCGCTGCCGGGCTTGAGCGCAATGCTTAACTCAAGATTACGCAGCGCCGCAGCCGGGTTCCCGGCATTTTTATAGGCTGTGGCCAGATTGTTGTAAAATTGCCAGTCCAGCTTTTCGGCACTCTCCGGAGAGATCCTGTTCTGCTCCAGCGCCTGTTCGAAAGCCCGGATCGCGCCGGGATTGTCTCCCAGCATGAACAGGATATCCCCCCTCACCTTGCCGCCGGCATTGGCGGGTAGGTTTTGAAGCGCTTTCCGGAACGCTTCTCCCGCCTTGACCCGGTCGTTATTTTTCAGATAGGCGCTGCCCAGGTTGGAATAGGTATCCGCAGTCGGTTCAATACTGGCAATGTACTCCCAGTAAGTTAAATTGTCCTTCCAATACACCGTCTGTTGCATTGAGACAACCGCCCAGAATATCGACAGGATTATTATCGGCACCATGGCCAGACGGACCTGCCGCAGCCGTGATACCGCCGTTATGGCAAAAAGCAGCCCCAAGCTCGGCAGATAGGCGAATCGGTCGGCGGTAACCGGATAGGTTTTGAAAAAGTTGAGCACCGGAATCAGGCAGATCAGGTAAAAAATGAATCCGAAAAGCAATTGGGGCAGGCGCTTGCGCAGCATGATCGCCGCGATCAATACTAAAACCAGCACAAACAGCGAGAACACCATCAATACCTGCGGCACGCCCTGGAAACTTTGCTCGATAAAAATTCCGAACTTTTCCGCATTCAGGATTCTGAAGATGTAATAGGCGGCAATCTGAATCGCCACGACGGTCTTCGATGCCAGCCCGGAAAGCAGACTTTCGGATGTCTGCGGGATGAAGCGGGCCGACACGGCGATTGATCTGAATATGAAATACAAAAGTCCGGAAACAAGGAAAAACGGCATGGTGGACACGAGGTTTTGAACCCGTTTCGAATGGTCGCCATGTACAGAGAAAAGTACCAGCGCCAGCGGCAGAATGATGCTGTACTCTTTTGACAGCACCGCTGCGGCAAAACAAAGCAGCGAGCCGGCATAGAAAATATTTATCCGGGACTCCTGCCGCATATGGCGCAAAAACAGGCTACAGGAGAGGCTGAAGAACAGCCCGGTCAAAATCACGCCCCTGTTGTTGACTGCGTAGACCACTTCGCCATGAACCGGCAGCGCGGCAAACAGCAGTGCGGCCAGAAAAGACGCAATCTGGTTCCGCGAATCAATGTCAGTATCCGCGCTTCCATCCACAAACGGCAACAGGTCGAAAAACAGATGTTTGACGGCAACAACGGATAATCCGTACAGGAGCAGGTTGGTAAGATGAAATCCGAACGGGTTTTCGCCCCAGACAAGATAATCCAGCGCCAGGCTGATGTCACGCAGCGGACAGTAGTCCACTTCCAGCGCTCCCGACAGAAGCATGGCGCCGATGTCGAACGATTTGATGATTTCGTTGCCGATATAGTAGATCAGGTCACCGCCGACGAATCCATTGCGCAGGGAAGATCCGAAGATCGCAACCGCGAACAGGAACAGCAGGAGGTCCAGGCAATAAGACTTGGCTTTGTATGTCATGTCAATTTCCGGGTATTTTTGAACATTTGATTAATTCAGCAGCAGCTTCATCGCGCCACGCAGTTTCGAAGCCAGTTCATGCCGGCTGCTGGTTGAAACGAGGCTGCGCCAGATGTAACGCGGCCTGATGTAAAACCTGCGGTACGACTCTTTCTGCAGATTCAGCAAATCAGGCAATGAGAGGAACTCTTCCCAGTGGTCCACATAAAAATCGGCTGCCGGCATTCGGGCAAAATCACTCCAGCGCGCCGGATCAATCAAACCGCGCCGCGCGGCCTCGGCAAAAAGCTCCGTATTCGGAAACAGCGAGAGAATCGAGAACTGGGCGTAATCGGGATCTATTTCCAGCAGGAAATCCACATTGCGCCTGACGTCATCCGCCGATTTTTCAAATGGAAGGCCGATCATGAAGTCGGCAATCGTCAGTATGCCCAACTCACGGCACCACCGGAATACCTTGCGGACCTGTTCGGTGGTGGTGTTCTTTTTGAGCAGCATCAAACCTTCGTCACTGCCGGTCTCCACGCCGAACGAGATCATCCGGCAGCCGGCCGCCCTGGCCCGCTGCAGCGATTCCCGCGTGACATTGTTGACCCGCCCCCGGAAATCCCATTGGAAACGGTAACCTCGACGTTTGACCTCGTCGCAGAAAGCGATTACCCGCTCGGGAGTGATGTTGAAAAGATCGTCATAGAAATGCACCTCCGTATACCCGCTATCCAGACAAATGCCGATTTCGTCTGCCACCGAAGAAATTGAGCGCTGGCGGTAACTTTTGAAGGGAACATCGCAATAGGTACAATGGCAGGGGCAACCGCGACTGCTGATCATCGTGGCCAAACGGTCCGAAACGCCGACTATGCTGCGATACTTCAGGTGACTGATTACACTCCGGTCGGGAGGCGGCAGAAGGTCGATGTCTTCCATGTAGGCGGGAGGCGCCATGACACAGGTCAGAAAACGGGGATCATTGGCCGTGACTTGCCGATGGCGCTGGATCGATACCTTAGTATACACACCCGGAATGACGGTATAATCCGAACCCGCGGCCAATGCCCGGGCCAGTGCGGCAAAGGCCTCTTCCCCCTCGCCGACTACAATCGAGTCGAATTCCGGAAGCTCCGCGGCCTCGAAGGGAAATGCGATGGGATGATGCCCACCCAGGCAGATATGCGCCAGCGGGTTGTGTTTACGTATGGTTCGCGCGGCCAGGCAGACATCGTACAGAGCCATGGTAAAGCTGGTAATGCCAACCAGATCCGGCTGAATTCGTGTTATGTGCTCCTGCAGTTGCCGGTGCCCGATTTTTTCCGCGACACAATCCAGAAAAAAAGTTTCGTGTTCAGGACACTGTTTATTGAGAGAAGCCAGGATATACAACAACCCCAGGGGAGGGAACAGTCCGAAATCCTCGACCTCGACAACACCGTTGCCAGGTGTTTCGGAGCGGTCGCAATACTCGCTGACAGCGTATTCAGATGGGGGATTCAACAGTAATATGCGCATTTAAGTTTCTGATGAAACATACATTTAACTTACTAATCACGCGGCAGCTGAAAAAGCCGCAGCTTCAGGATTGTCCAGAGGTACAGGCGCCCTCGCTTGATAAACTGGAACAGGTTTGAGCCTGTCTTTGACTGACCGCTGCGACGTGGCCGCATGATGTATGGAAGTTCGCATACGCGATAGCGCTTGTCCCGTAGCACACGATACATGAAATCGATGAAGTACTCCCCGTAATCGCCACGCAAGCTGATAGCCTTGACAACATCGCTGCGAACCGCGACAAAACCGCTGGTATAGTCATAAAACGAAGAGTCCAGCAACAGACGCAGCAAACGGTTCAGCTGCTTGCTCAGGAAAAGCTGCATTGCCCCGCCCTTGCCCGAGCGCGACTCTCCTCCCCCCAGCACATAACGCGAGTTTACCGCGACATCGAAGCCCTGCTCGATCATGTAGAGCAGTTGCGGTATGCGTTCGGGCGGCTGGGAAAAATCACAATCCAGCCATACGATGACTTCCATCCCGGCCGCCTGGATTCCCTCGTTCAGCGAAGCGGTCAGACCATGATTTTCGGCCCGCCGGATCACTTTCAACTTGGCATCCGGGCAAACCGTTTCAGCGGCCACCTTCCAGGTCAGATCGGGTGAATCGTCATCGACCACGATCACCTCGACCTCGTCAACTCCGAAATTTTTGATGCAACGGACCGACTCCAGTATCAGGTCCGACACATTGCCGGATTCATTGTAGGTCGGCATGATCAGCGATACACTCTTAACTCGCAATGTTTCAGCCATGATCACCCACATAGTCGGAAACTTTATGGGATTGAGCAAATTTAACCGCGCCGGCAGACATGATATTGGTCATATGGACGCAGCCTGTTTTAACAGTTCGATAATGTTTGCATTTCCTCCCGCGATGGCTATATCCAGCGCGGTTTTGCCGCCATCGGTCCTGACATTGAGGTCGGCTTTTTTCCCAATCAGTTTACGCACCATATTTTCATTATTTTCCGCGACTGCTATCAGCAGCGCGGTAACTCCGAAGCGGTTGCGGATATTGATGTCGGCTCCGGAATCAATCAAAAGCACGGCGATATCAGTGTGCCTGTTGGCCAGTGCAAACATCAGCGCACTGTCACCATCCTTGTGGACACGGTTAATATCGGCTCCTGCTTTAAGCAAATACTTCGCCACCTGGTAGTGTCCGTTCATCGCAGCCGACATTAACGGCGTAACATCCTCGTAATTGCTGTTATTGACGTAGGCCTTGGCGGCCACCAGCAGTTTTACCGTTTCAAGCGAACCACTACCTGCCGAGAGCCAGAGAGAACCGACCGCGCGACTGTTCATGCAATTTATCCATGATCCGGCTTTCAACAAAAGTTTGACCATTTCGGCATTTCCGGTCATCGCCGCAGACATCAGAGGCGTCCATCCATCAACATCGCCGCCACCAACCAGGGATATCGATTCGGCATAATTTACATCTGCACCTTTGGCGATCAACAAGCGGGACTGCTTGATGTCGCCGGATCGGACGGCATCCTGCAATTCTCCGTTTATCGAGCGCTTTGACGACTGGCCGACAATCTTCCAGTCCTGGACAATTACCTCATAATAGCCATCGCGGGTGGAACCGGCCTCGCGACAGTTGTTATAATCGCCACTGAACAGGGTTGCATCAGCCAGCGGAGAAACAGTCACTGTCTTCTGGCCGCCATAGAGGCAGCGGAATGTTTTGCCGTTGTTCTTCTGCTGAGCAACGGGAGCCCCGAGATCGTCGAGCATCCGCTGTGCCTCTGCAGGAAGATTTTCAGCAATAGCCGACTGCCACATTACTGCAGTCAAGAGGGCAGTGAGTACGGAAAGTCTGATCATGATTCCTCCATGCTTTAATTATACGGGATTTAAAGCGTTAAACTCAAACATCTATTGTACGGAATGACTTGTAACACCGAAACGCTTGAGCTCTTCATACAATGCAAGCGCATCAGTAGAGGGCGATTCAAGCGAGGTTTGCATGCCCCATTCGGCAATGGCCAGCGCCTCGGCCATACGCCTCATATTTTTAAGAATCAGGGCATGCTCAAAAGCAATATTGGCAAATACTTCACGACGATTTTGTCGGAGCGCGATCTTCATCGCCTCACCGATATCCTCCAGAGCATTCTGATAATTGCCGGCATAATTTCTGTAAACGGCCCGGGCATAATAGACTGCGCCAGTACGGTGGGGCTGCAAATCGATGATTCTGGTGGCAAGCGTTTCGGTAGTATTCCAGACAGGAATCTGACATAGCGTAATAAAGGTATAGATCAAGAGCTGAAAAATGACAAGTGTCAGACAAACAAAGGAATAACCGGCAGTTCTTTTTGAGTGGAACATCTCGAGCATCCAGGCAATGCCACCGCCTAACAGCAGTGAAAAAGCAAGTGCCGGAAGGTAACTGTAACGGTCGGCAACCCATTGGCCGCCAACTTGGACAATTCCCAACATCGGCGCAAGCGTCACCAGATAAAAGCAAACAAGTGCTGTCCAGAACTTGCGGCGTCTGACGGTTGCAACAGCACTCAGCACAAGCACGGCGGCAAGAACCGCATAAACCAGATACTCACCGGGAGCAACAGATGCGACATTACCCGGGTGGACATAAAAAGCGGTCAGGTCGGATGGCCAGAGAGTCTTTGCCGGATAAAAAAAGAGGGCCTTGCAGGCGACCAGCAGTCTTGACATAAGATCAATCTCGTCAAAAGGCTTCATCGCGACCTGCTGGGCAAGCATGGTTTGAATCGAAAGAATCAGGGAAAGTAATAAAAATGGAATCTTGTCTGTACAAGATCGCATAAATTCATCCAGTTTTCTCCAGCGACCGAGAGGATACCAATCAAGGATACAGAGGATAAACGGCATGCTGACGGCGGTAGGCTTGCTGAGCGTGGCCAAGGCTGCCAATACCAGAGCGGCCCAATAGCTGCCGATACGCCAGAACGGGATTAATTCACCGATTCGCACCTGGCGCGCGTAGCGCAAATAACACCACGTCGCAGCGGTCATGAACAGCAGGCACAGCACATCCTTGCGTTCGCTGACCCAGACGACCGATTCCACCCGCAACGGATGAAGACCGAAAAACAGCGCACCGATAATGCTTCCGATGACAACACCGATCGACTTACCGGAATTATCAGGGCTTTGAGCGCGTGATAATTGCAGCAGTTCAGAAAACAGATGGCAAACTACAAAAACGACAAGGCTGTGAATCAGTATATTCACCAGATGATACCCTGTCGGGTCAAGACCCCAAAGATGGCGGTCGAACGCATAGGAAAGCATTGTCAGCGGATGCCAGTTACCGTTGTAATGGGATGTAAATGCCCAACAGACCGTACTCCAATCCAGCACATCTATATTCCTGTTATTGATGATATATTCGTAATCGTCGAGCGCGACAAACTGGTTATCGAGTGATGTAAAGAAAACAAGCAACGCTGCAATGGCCGACAGAACAGAACCATACTTCAGCACACTCGCTGATGGCAGCAGCGCACCTGATTTAAGATTTTCACCATATGTCATTACAATTAACCCTTGTAACGCGCAGTTACAGCGCTAAGCAGTCAATGCGTGGATATCCACGAATGCGAAGGTTGAATTAACATACGTCCTGAATAGAGAAGGACCGTTTCAGAAGCGGCAACACTGGCACATGATCATTGCCGATGACTATCTACCCTCCCGGTTTACCGCTTCCGGAAAAAGGCATGACAACGATATCTATTTTACGCACAAAAGTACCCTCTTTTGTAGTGACCATTGCCGGGTTGTCGGCGCCTCCATAGACACCAAGCAATGCACCGGCCTGCGGAGTACCGCCGGCATAACCACTCCTGACTTTGAGGTAGAAAGTTCTGGAGGTATCAACCAGAAGACGATACTGGCCGTTTATATTCGACGGCTCCGAAACAAATTGCGGATGTCCAGTCATGGAGGGGTCAAGATAGGCAAACACCGACAGGCCCTCAACTGGAGACCCATCTTCCGTTGTGATTTGACCTTCGATTGCGGTAACTTTCCCTTTATACGCCTTCACCTTTGTGCTGTAGCGCCGTATTCCGCCAAGTGTACCCAGGTCAGTAACAACATCGGCTTTAACCTTGATTTTTCTGTACTTTCCGCGCTTGTCATGGATAGGCAGAAACAGGTCACCTTCCTGAGGGGGGCCCAATGTTTTTGGATTAAGCCGTTTGATTGCTCCGAGATAATAGACGCCTTCCTCCAACTGAATGGCAAAACCACCCTTTGCGTCCAAACGTTCGACTGCATCCGGTACACGCCAGTATTTTCCAATAACCGGTTTTTGAAGTTCACTGATAGTGTTGAAGAAAAATACCTGACCATTCGACAATGGCTTCCCGTCAAATGCAATCAGACGACCTTTAATGATCCCTTCGGCGGACCAGCATTGACCGGTGAATACAATTGTGCTGAAAACAACAAGCAAGATTAGTCGATACATATATTGATTCCAATCAGATTGAAGTTGAAATGCATCGTGTCTTTAAAAATAAAAAAACCTTCATCCGGATTGCGGTGAGAAGGCTTATGAAATTTATTATCAGAACATAGTAATCAATAAACCAGAAAAAAAGAGGGTAAGGCACTGTGCCCTACCCTCATACTACCGATATTAGCAAGGATGAACGTTAGCGGAACCAACTACACGAGGCTTAATGTAAGTACGTTTTTTCATTTGTTCATCTCCTTTCCGCACGCTTCATCGTGCATATAAGCATTTGTCTATCTATACATTTTTATTGTCTGACTGGCAATAACGTTATTACCAGAGCGACTTTGTGTTCCATTGCTGCGAAGTCTGGTTGAAGGTTGTGCCTCCGGCCGTGGCCGTGTCATGACAGGTCTGCGTTGCTGCGGAACCTGATGTGCCGAAGAACCACGGTCCGGGAGCGGTTGCCCT
>Ga0209212_1000254_pt1 | contig 111320 bp, 96 predicted proteins | sample RifGroC2_FD_183996 | JGI IMG/M metagenome (GOLD analysis project Ga0209212, IMG submission 183996) | Groundwater microbial communities from Rifle, Colorado, USA - Groundwater C2 (SPAdes) (version 2) | ecosystem: Environmental > Aquatic > Deep subsurface > Groundwater | place: Rifle, Colorado... | reverse complement strand
CCGCCCTCATGATCTGGCGCTGGTGCTTGGCGCAGGCGCCGGTGATGCGCCGGGAAAGGATCTTGCCGGTGTCGGTGCAGAAGCTCTTTACGATCTGAGCCTGCTTATAGTCCACCAGGTCAATGTGTTCAGCGCAGAGCCTGCAGACCTTGCGGCGCGGGGCGAACCTGCGGCCGCCGGGGCGGCGAGGACCGGGACCGCCTTCGCGGTGCATGGGGGCGCCCATGGGCGGCCTGGCTGCGGCCGGCGCGGGGGTCGGGCTCTGACTGGGGGTAGTTTCTTTGTTCTCCATATGTGATAGCTCCTACTGGTTTTTAAAAGGGTACTTCTTCTATGCCGGAAGCGTCGCCCCTGGGCTCCGCCGTCTCGACAGCCGCCGGCTCCTCGGAGTCGTGCTGCTGGGGCGTCTCGCCGCCCGCCGCTTCGCCGTAGGCCATTAACTGCACCCTGCGGGCGGTTACTTTCATCTCTTTGCGCTTCTGACCGGTCTTATCGGTATACTCGGAAGCGGTCAGCCGCCCCTCTATCAGGACAGGGCTGCCTTTCTTCATCTTGTCCTTGCAGCGCTCGGCTGCGGGACCCCAGACGGTGACGGACACAAAAGTGGTGTCGTCCTTCCATTCGCTGGTGGCCTGGTCCTGGTAACGGCGGTTTACGGCAACGGAGAGGGAAGCTACACCCTGCTGCTTCTGCGTGAAGCGCAGTTCAGGATCACGGGTAAGCCTTCCGGCTATCATGACCTGGTTAATTTCCGGTATCCGTATGTCCATAGGGCCCCCGCGGGGTTCCTTAGGCCTTTTTAACCGGCTGCTCAACGGCCGCTTTCATAAGCAGGGAGCGCAGAACGGTCTCCTGCAGCTTCAGGTTATGGTTGATGACCTTGACGCTCTCGGGAGTCGCCTTGATCTTCATATAAACGTAGAAGCCGTCGCGATTCTTGCCGACGGCGTGGGAGAACTTCTTGCGGCCCAGCCTGTCTTCGGCCAGCACCTCGCCCTTCTCATCAGTAAGGATCTTCTTGGACTTTTCCACCGCTTCGCCGACTTCCGCGTCGGTAAGCTGGGGATTTATAATCAGCATTAACTCATAGGTATTCATAGTAGGTTAATGATACCAAATCGGAGGAGGCTTTACAATACTGGGGCGCAGACCACGACCTGCTTCATGGACGCCTCGCCGAAAGGCCTGCGCTTGAAATCCCCGTAACGCCTGAGCGCCCTGAAACCGTTGTAGTGCAGCAGCGCCTGCAGCTCTTCAGGAAAAAAACACCGTAAATTAAGGCTTTTTTTGACCGTTTTGCCTGTTTTCTCGCTCCGGTAATGCCAGACGATGCGCGAGGTCTGGGCCATTTTATCGTAGGAGTAGGTTTCGTTGACCAGCACCTTGCCGCCGCCGCCCGGGGCATCGTAGTAGGCCACCGGCAGCATCTCCTCCGGGTCGCGGGTGAGGTAGCGGGGGTCCGGGCTGAACACGTCGAAGATAAAACGCCCGCCCGGGGCGAGGTGCGCCCTGACGGAACGGAAAAAGCCCTCCAGCTCGGGCCGGCGGCCGAAATGCTGCATGGAATTGAAGGCGATAAAGATAAGTTTGAACTTGCGGCCCAGACGGAAATTCCTGGCGTCGCCGGCTTTGAAATCTATTTTCACGCCGGCGACGGCGGCCTTGGCGCGGGCGCGGGCCAGCATGGGGGCGGCGTAATCCAGCCCGGTGATGTCGATGCCCTTCTTCTTTAACGGTATGGTCAGGCGGCCGGTGCCGCAGGCCAGCTCCAGCACGGGGCCGCGGGCTTTCCGGGCCTCGGCCAGGTAGAAGGCGAGGTCGTCCTCATAGGGCTGGTTGAAGGCGTCGTAATGATCGCCGTCCCAGTAAACCTCCGACCCGTCCGCCTTTTAGTCATTAGAGACATTTTACCTTTTATAGGGGGCGGCGGGTGCTCCTCCCCAAAACCCTTGGGGAAAGGGGGGCCCCGCTTAATTTCCCGCGGGGGGGAAACCGCGCTGGGCTATGCCCGTGCCGTATCAAGAGCTATGCTCGTCAGACGGCCAACGGTTTCCCTGCGGCAAGCCGGGTTTTGGGGAGGAGCACCCGCTGCCCCCTCACTTGGTATAATCTCAAAATGCTCAAAGAGAGACCCTGGTTTGCGCCGGCGGGGATATTACTGGCCGCGTTGCTGGCTTTTGGGCTGACGCTGAAGGTCGGGTTCTTGTGGGACGACCACCGGATGATAGAGCAGAATCCGAGGCTAGAGCTCACCGCGGCCAATCTGGGAGCGGCTTTCAAGGGAGACCCTTTTTCGCAGGGCCTCAACTATTACCGGCCCTTGCAGACCGTCAGCAACATGACCGATTTCGCGGTCTGGGGCTACAGACCCTTCGGTTATCACCTCACCAATTTCGCTGCCCACGCCGCGGCGGCCGTACTGTTCTTCTACCTGGCCATGGCGCTGGGCCTGGGCCGGGGAGCGGCCCTCTGCGCCGGAATTCTGCTGGCGGTGCACCCCGCCGCCGTCGAGCAATTGCTCGTGGTGGCAGGGCGGGCGGAGCTGGCCTCGGCGGCCTGCACGCTGGCCTCGCTGCTGCTGCTGGTCAAAGGCCGGACCATCCTTTCTTTCCTCCTCTTCCTGGCCGCGGCCGGCTTCAAGGAGAACGGGATAATAACCCCGGCGCTCGGCGCGCTGTGTTTCTGGTATCTGAAAAAAGACAGAAAAGAATATCTCAAGCTGCTGCCGTTCTTCGCTTTTATCCCCCTCTACCTTTTCCTGCGCCACCAGGCGTTGGGCCTGGACGCGCTGTCCAAAGGTTTTCTGCCGGTGCTCTCCGGCCTCTTCCTTAAGGTACCGCAGACAGTGCTGGTTTATCTTAAGGAAGCGCTGCTGCCTTTTGGCATGCATTCCCACCGCATGCAGCCGGCCTCGGCGGCGCTCAACTACCTGGCGCTGCCGCTGCTGGCTGGAGCGGGATTGTTATTGTGGAAAAAAGGCGGGAGAGCCGCGCTGTTCTGCGCGGGCTGGTACCTGCTCAACCTCGCCCCTAAAATGCCGCTGCTGGCGACCAACGACCTGATGCTGGACCACTGGGTCTACCTCGCCAACGCCGGGCTTTTCCTCTGGGCCGCTAGCGCCCTCTACCCGTTGCGCAAGCTTTTCCCGGCGGCCGCGCTGATTCTGATAATGGCCTCGGCGGTAAACATCACCCGGCGCGACACAGACCTGAAGATCTACGAGCACGGGGCGCGGCGCTCGCAGTCCAAGCCGATGCTCTACAACCTGGCGCGGGAATATTACCTGCTCGGCAGAACGGCCGAAAGCCTGCCCATACTTGAGAAAATAACCACGGAAGACCCCGGCAACGCCATGTACCTCAACGGCCTGGCGCTGGCGCGCTGGCGGGGCGGCGACACGCCCGGCGCGCTGGCCGCGCTGGACGCGGCCCTGGCCGCAAAACCCGGGAGCGCCGAAACCCATTACAACAGGTACTGCGTCCTGGCCGCCGCCGGCAAAAAAGAGGCCGGCGCCGCCCTGGCCGCCTCCCTGCAGGCGGACCCGCGCTACGCCCCCTCGCTGCTGGCCGCCGCCAGGCTTAACGCCGGGGCGGGCAGACGGCTGCCCGCGGCCGCTTTCTACACGCGGCTGCTGGAGATAAATCCTTACGATCTGGAAGGGCTCAACGACTACGGCATCCTGCTCGCCATGGGCGGGGACCCCGCCGGAGCCCGGGAGCTTTTCAGCAGGGCGCTGAAAGTCGCCCCCGGCCTGGTCAGCGCGCGACAGAACCTGGCGCGGCTGGCGGCGCTGGAAAAGAAATAATTTACTTCTTAAACCCGGCTTGGAACGCTTTCAGGTCGGCCAGCATCACGCGCTCGTCGGCCAGCATCGCCGCCATCGCGTCCTTGAAGATCTGTTTGGTGAGCTGCTTGTAAAGGCCGGTGTAGCAGACTATCGCGCGCTCGGAGCGCGAGACATGATTGCGCATCGCCGCCTCTATGGAGCGGGATGGTTGGGTGCTCCGTTCCCGGAAGCCGGTGCCTTCCTTGAAGTACCCGCCCAGCTTCTTAAGGCGCGTCCGTTTCTCCCGGGCCAGCCGCAGGAAAATTTCCTTGATCTCCGCCCCCTTCTCATGGGAGCGGCCGAACGTTTCAGCCTCCACCTCGAAGATGGAAACAGATTCCATCTCCAGGTTTATGGTCACGCGTATCAGTTCTTTGAGCAACATTATAGGGCCACCTTTACTACGATTTTAATTACTTCCGCCGGGGCGTCCGCCGCCAGCCGCGGCGCGTGGGCGTCCTCCGGCCACAGCACGGCCAGCCGGCCGGCCTCTACCAGCGCGGGCGTCCAGCCCCCGCGCACCCGTCCGAAACAAATATCCTTCTCCGCGTCGTAGGCCTCGGTCAGCTCCAGGCGCGCCAGCGGCGCCCAGCCTATGACCTCCGAGCCCTGGGCGAGGTACTGCACGTCCAGGTAGGCCCGGTGCGCCTCGAACTTCGGCTCCGCCGGCGCGGAGGTAACGTAGCGCTGCACTATGGCGAAAACTTTCTCCCCGTCTATCGGGTAGCGGCCGTCGGGCAGAGCGCCCGTCCCCGGCCGGCGCAAAAATTCCAGCGCCTGCGCCAGCCCGGGCGTCATGCCCGCCTGCCGCTCCAGCAGCCCCAGGTCGGTGACTATCATTTCACGGCCCCCGTCTGCGCCGCGCGGCGGCGCACGGTCTCAAGCCGCGCCAGGTCCCCGATATCGCACCAGAACGGGGAAACGTCCTCGAAGCCTTTTATTTTTTCACCTGCCGCGGCCAGCCGCAGGTACACCCCCGTGACGGAGAACACGCCGGTCTCCGTCATCTTTGAAAAGATGGAAGGCGAGACCACCTGGATGCCGCTGAAAGCCAGCGGCCGCAGGCCCGGCAGGGAGGACTCCCCCTCGCGGCCTTTTAAATTCATGTTCTGGTCGAACACCAGCCGCCGCGCCGAAGGCCGCTCGCGCGCGGCCAGCGTGGCCAGCGCCCCGGAGGCCAGGTGCGCCGCGTAAAGGGCGCGCAGGTCCAGCTCGGAATACACGTCGGCGTTATACGCGAAGAACGGGCGCCCGTCGTCGAAGAAAGCCGCGGCTTTCTTCAGCCCCCCGCCGGTCTCCAGCGGGAAGGCTTCCTCCCGCGACAGCTCAAGCCTGAGCCCGAAATTATTTTTGGAGCGCAGGAAAGCCGCTATCTTCTCGTGAAAATGATGTGTGTTCACCACCGCCCCGGTCACGCCGGCCGCCGCCAGGCGCCGGAGCACCAGCTCCAGCGCGGGCACGCCGCCGATGTCCACGAGCGCCTTAGGGAGCTCGTCGGTCAGGGGGCGCAGGCGGGTGCCAAGGCCCGCCGCGAAGACCATTGCTTTCATTTGGCGGCCCCGATCTCGCGGTGGGACAGCTCCACCCGCGCGCCGTAGCGGCCCTTAACGCGGGCGGCCAGCGCCTCGGCGCAGAACACCGAGCGGTGCCTGCCACCGGTACAGCCGAAAGCCACGGACAGCGAGCTGAAATTGCGCGAGAGGTAGTTCTCCACGCTCAGGTCGGTCAGGGCGTAGACGCTCTCCAGGAATTTGGAAACTTCCGGCTCCTTGAGCAGGAAGTCCATCACCGGTTTATCCCGGCCGGTGAGCTGGGCGTACTCCTCGTAGCGCCCCGGGTTGGGCAGGGCGCGGCAGTCGAAGATGAACCCGCCGCCGTGGCCGCGGTCATCCAGCGGCACGCCGTTCTTGTAGGAAAAGCTCATCACGCGCACGGTAAGGCCTAACTTGGTCTGCCCGAACTGGCGCAGCGCCGAGGAGGCCGAGATGCGCTTGAAGCAGGCGGTCAGCTCCGGCACTTTCACCTCGAGCTCCGTGTTCCTGAGCAGCCACTCTATGTTGCGCACCGCGTAGGGCACGCTGGCGAGGAAATGGGTCTTGCGCTCGTAGAAACCGCGCAGGCCGTAGGCGCCCATGGCCTGCATGATGCGGATATAGACGAAGGCCGGGTAATGGCGCATGAACTCCGCGGCCTTCTGGCCCGAGGCCTCGAGGTAATACCGGCGCAGCTCGTCGCGGGTCTCCGGGGCGAGGTCGGCTTTGCCGTCGTAGAGCAGCGAGGCCAGGTCGTAATGCGGCGCGCCGCGGCGGCCGCCCTGGTAGTCTATGAACCACGGCTCGCCGTCCCGCAGCATGATGTTGCGGCTCTGGAAGTCGCGGTAGAGAAAATAATCCGCCGGGGCTTCCAGCAGGAAATCGGCGAACCGGACGAAATCCTCCTCGAGCTTGGCCTCGTTGAACGGGATCTTGGCCAGCTTGAGGAAGTAGTACTTGAAATAGTTCAGGTCCCACATTATGGACTGCCGGTCGAAGCTGTCGCGCGGGTAACAGAACTTGAAGTCCAGCCCGCGGCCGGCCTGCGCCTGAAATTTGGGGAGCCAGTCGAGAACTTTTTTATAGGAGGCCATCACCTGCGGGGGCAGCTCGCTGCCTTTGCGCTCGGCCGTCAGGTATTCGAACAGGGTGGTGCTGCCGAGGTCTTCCTCCAGGTACACGCCCTGGGGAGAGTCCTCGGCGTAAATCTCGGGCACCGGCAACCTTTCGGCGCGGAAATGCCGGGAGAAAGACAGGAAAGCGCGGTTCTCCAGCTTATCGGGGCCGAAGGCGCCTATGACGGAGCGGCCGCTGCCGCCAAGGCGGAACAGGCGGCGGGCGGAACCGTCCGCCTTTAAAGGCTCGAAGGTCTCCGGCTCGCGGCCGAAGGTTTTTTTGTAGAGCGCCCTGAGCGGCGCCTCGGGCTGCGGTTTAAGTTCCGCGGTTTCCTTCTCTTGATTCTTGAGCGGCATGGTTTCTCCTGCAGGAATTATACCTTATGGCCTACTTCACGGCGCCCAGGGCGCGCAGCGCCGACTGCATGAAGCCGAAGAACTTGCCCTCGTCCAGGTCTTCCTTGTCGCTGTTCCAGGAGCCGGCCAGGCAGTACCAGTCCGTCTCGCCCCGCCTGAGCAGCCAGGCCGCGGACAGCACGCCGGGCTCCGAACCGCCCTTATACCCGGCGTAGGAGAAGGCGGGCGGGATGTCCAGGCCTTTATTCAGGCCAAGAATATCCAGCGCGGCGTCGCTGCCGCCGGCGGCGAAATACTGCATCAGCGCGCAGACGTCCGACGGGGAAGCGGGCCACTCCAGTTTATCCACGCCGAACGGGCTGCGCTTTACCTTCTCGGCGGCGAGCGGCGTCTCCAGGCCCGCCAGGAAGGCGTATTTTTCCCCGGCCGGCAGGTTGAGGTATTTCACCGCGGCCCCGGTGTCGGAGCGCAGGCGGAACAGCTCCGAGGTTTTAAGGAAAGGCGTAAGCCGCGCCGGGTCGGAGTGTCCCAGCGCCGCCAGCCTGGATTCTATGTTGCGGCGGCCTACGGCGGAGATCAGCAGGTCCGAGGCGGTATTGTCGCTCTCCGAGATCATCATGGCGGCCAGCGTATGGGCCGTCAGCGGGGAGCCGTCCGGCCACTCCTGCAGGCGCCCCGACGGCAGCGACTTGTCCGCACTCCCCAGCCTGAACACCCGGCTCCACGGCACCCGCTCCTCCAGCATGGCGCCCAGCACGTAAAGTTTGAAAACCGAGCCGACGGCGAAATACTCCTTCTCGTTGAGCCCGGCGAGGCGCTGCGGCTCTTTGCCCAGGCGCACGGCCAGCAGGCCGGCGCGGCCCGGCAGCCCGGCCAGCCCGGCCTCTACCCCGGCCAGCGTGGCGTCCTTTTTGTAGGGAACCTTGAAGAACAGCCCGCCGATCAGGCCGGTCTCCGGGTCCAGCGTCAGGGAGACCGGGATCTCGTAGCCCGCGTCCGTGGAATAGACGAAACGCCCGGCCAGCTCCCCTTCGGCCCGCTCCAGCCGCACGCCGGTAACGCGGCCGGCTTCCCGGCGCAGCGAGACGAGGATCTCCTCAAGCTGGGCCAGCGACACGCCACGGAAGAATTTTTTATCGAAGAGCCGTTCCACCCCCCCGGGGTTTTCAGCCACCCGCAGCGAAAGTTCACGCGCCGCGGTTTCGGCTTTCCCCGGGCTCCCGGCGGCGCCTGCTCCACCGCAAAAAATAAAAAGGCACAAGAAAGCGGGTAGACATTTCATCTCAAAATTATACAATTAGTCCAGATAAAACTTTTCAGCCGGGAGAGCATATGGCCCTGATACTCAAGAACGTTAAAGACGGGATAGGCGTACTGACGCTCAACAACCCGGCCCGCCGCAACGCGCTGAGCCTGGAACTCTGCGACGAGCTGGTGGCGGCGCTGGAGGACCTCAAGGCCAAGAAAGTCCCGGTCATCATCCTGCGCGCGGCCAAGGACTCGCGGGTCTGGTCCGCCGGCCACGACATCACCCAGCTGCCCAAGGTGCACAACGATCCCCTGGCCTACGACAGCCCGATGGAGATAGCTTTCCGCGCCATCCAGAATTACCCCGGCCCGGTGATCGCCATGATCCAGGGCAGCGTGTGGGGCGGCGCCACCGACCTGGCCGTCACCTGCGACCTGGCCGTGGGCGACGAGACCGCCACCTTCGCCATCACCCCGGTGAAGATGGGCCTGCCCTATAACGCTTCCGGCATCATGCACTTCATCAACCGCGTGGGCAGCAACATCGCCAAGGAGATGTTCTTCACGGCCGAGCCGGTTAAAGCCGACCGCGCCTACCATTTCGGCATCCTCAACCACCTCATCCGCTCCAAGGAGATAGAGGAATTCACCTTCGGCCTCGCCAAGATCATAGCCGGCAACTCGCCGCTGGCCGTGTCGGTCATCAAAGAACAGTTCCGCATCCTCTCGGAAGCCCACCCCATAAGCCCCGAATCCTTCGAACGCATCCAGGCCCTGCGCCGCAAGGTGTACAACAGCGGCGACTACGAGGAAGGCATCAAGGCCTTCATGGAGAAGCGCAAGCCCAAGTTCAAGGGCGAGTAAGCCGGGACTTATTTAGCGGAGAAGTTCAGCAGGAAGGGTTCTTTGCCCGCCGGGCGGCCGGCGCCCAGGCGGGCCACGGCGGAAAGCTTAAGCGCGCCGGGGCGCAGCGGGGAGTCCATCAGGGAGTAGGGCGCGCCCACGCCGGAGAAGCGCAGTTCGTCCTTGACCACTTTCCCCTCGAAAGACAGGAACTCGTACTTGCCGTACACCAGCACCGGCCGCGCCAGCACCGCGCGCAGCATGGCGGCGTGTTCCGGCAGGTAAACCTTGAAGAACGAAAATATTTTGTCCGCCGCTGCGGCGCTTTTTTTGCAGGCGTAGGAGCAGGGGTGCCAGCTGATCACGTGCATATTGGCCAGCGGGAAACCCTTTTTATAGTTGATATCCCCCACCTTCCGGTACAGCGCGGCGTCGCCCGGCGTCAGCCTTGAAAAGAAATTGCAGACGTTGTTCAGGCCGAAATGGTATTTTTTCGCGGCCGGGGTCAGCTCGTGGGTACGGCGTATCAGGTCCGTACGCTCCGAATAATTCTCTTTCCAGTCCAGGTAGGCGTCCACGCAGCAGGGCGGGTAGCCCAGCAGCAGCCCCCACTCGCGCGTGGTCTCGGCACGGCCCCAACTGGCGGCCGCGGCCTCCAGGTCCTTCTTTTTGCGCCCTATCAGCAGCATCTTCTTGCCGTATTTGGGCGCGGCCTTGAACCCCTTGCGGCCGAACAGCGCCTCGGGCAGCAGGTACTCCATCTTCAGCTTTAAACAGAGGTCCTTCAGGTAGGGCCAGTCGGCTCCGTCGAAGTCGGTGTAGAGCACCGGCTTTATGCCGGTGAGCAGGGCGGCCAGGTCCGAGAAGCCGGGGTCGGTATCCCGGATCTCGGACAGGGCGCCTATTTTTTTAGCCAGCCGGGTGATCACTTAATCTTTGCTCGCGTAGTTGGGGGTTTCCTTGGTGACCTTAACGTCGTGGACGTGGCTTTCTTTAAGGCCGGCGTTGGAGATGCGCACAAAGCGCGCGCGCCGCCTGAGGTCCGCGAGGTTCTTGCAGCCGCAGTAGCCCAGGCCCGCGCGCAGGCCGCCGGTGAGCTGGTGGATAATGGCGGCCACAGTGCCCTTGTACGGGACCTGACCTTCTATGCCTTCGGGGACCAGCTTGTCCCTCTCCACCCCGGCCTGGCCGTAGCGGTCCTTGGAGCCGGCCTCCATGGCCCCGACGGAACCCATGCCGCGGTAGGCCTTGTAGGAGCGGCCCTGGAAGAGGATGATGTCGCCGGGTGCCTCCTCGGTGCCGGCCAGCAGGGTGCCCAGCATCACGCAGCTGGCGCCGGCGGCCATGGCCTTGGTGATGTCGCCGGAGAACTTGATGCCGCCGTCGGCTATGACGGGGGTCTTGCTGCGCGCGGCGGCCTTCACGGCGGCGCTCACCGCGGTGAGCTGCGGCACGCCCACGCCCGAGATAACGCGCGTGGTGCAGATGGAACCGGGGCCTATGCCCACCTTTATGGCGTCGGCGCCGGCCTTTATCAGGTCCAGCGCGCCCTGGTAGGTGGCCACGTTGCCGGCTATCACCTCGCAGCCGTAGCGGCGCTTCACTTCCTTAAGCGTTCTGAGAACATTGGCGGAATGGCCGTGCGCGGAGTCCAGCGAAATAATGTCGGCGCCGGCCGCCACCAGCTCGCCTGCCCGCTCCACCGCGTCGGGCCCGGCGCCTATGGCCGCGCCCACGCGCAGCCGGCCGGCCTTATCCTTGCAGGCGTCGGGGTACTGCTTGGTGTTGAGGATGTCGCGCACCGTGATGAGGCCCTTCAGCTCGCCGTTGCGGCCCACCAGCGGCAGCTTCTCTATGCGGTGCTCCTGCAGGATCTTCTCGGCCTGCGCCGGCGTGGTGCCGGGGCGGGCCGTGATGAGCTTGGTGGTCATCGCGGAGGAGACTTTCTTGTCGAGGTCCTTCAGGAAGCGCACGTCGCGGTTGGTCAGCAGGCCCACCAGTTTACCGCGGGAGATCACGGCCACGCTGGAAACGCCGTGCTTGGCCATCAGCGCCAGGGCGTCCTGCAGTTTCTCGTCCGGCGAGACGGTCAGCGGCGCGGAGATGACGCCGCTCTCGTGCTTTTTAACCTTGGCCACTTCCAGCGCCTGCTGGTGCGCCGGCATGGCGCGGTGGATGATGCCGAGGCCGCCCTCGCGCGCCATGGCTATGGCCAGGCCCGCTTCGGTCACCGTGTCCATGGCCGCGGAGATCAGCGGGACGTTGAGCTTTATGGTTTTCGTGAGGTTCGTCGCGATGTCGGTCTGCTTCGGCATGACCGAAGACTTGGCCGGCAGCAGCAGCACATCGTCGAAAGTAAGACCCAGTTCTATCTTGTCCTGAAGCATGAGTTCTCCTTCTACCTGGCTATCGTCAGCGCCACGAAATTTAAATAATGGTCCGGCGTGTAGTAGATCTCCCGCCCGCCGCCTATGACCAGCCGCTCCGGCCCGCGCGGAGTAGTGATGGTCCCGCTGACCAGCGTCGCCGTGCCTACGTTCACCTGCGCCGGCGCGTCGCCCGCCTTGCGCCCCGGCACCGGGAAACTGTACTCCAGGTAATAGCCGCGCGGCCGCGGCGGCAGGCGGCCTTCGCGGTTGCCGAAGACCGTGTGATCCTCGGCAAAAGGCAGCGCCTCGCAGGCCGCTATCTTCGCCAGCAGCCCGTTAGCGGCGGCCGTGCGAACTCCGTCCAGCGCCGGCTCAAAACCGGTCCCGGGCAGCAGGGCCGCGCTGCGCTCGCAGGGCGGGCGCTCCCGCTGCGGTTTAGCGGCGGCGCGGGGCTGCACTCCGCAGGCGGCCAGGAAGGCGGCGGGCAGCAGGAGCAGCAGGGCTAACTTATTTATTCCCATTCTATGGTGGCCGGCGGCTTGGAGGTGACGTCGTAGACCACGCGGTTGACGCCGCGCACCTCGCTGACTATCCTGGAGGAAATTTTCTGCAGCAGGTCGTGCGGCAGGCGGCTCCAGTCCGCCGTCATGCCGTCCACCGAGCTGACGCAGCGGATGGCTATGGTATATTCGTAGGAGCGCTCGTCGCCCATTACGCCTACGGAGCGCACCGGCAGCAGCACGCAGAAAGCCTGCCAGATCCTGGCGTACCAGCCGGCCTTCTGTATCTCCTCGCGCATCACCCGGTCGGCCTCGCGCAGGATCTTAAGCCTGTCCGGGGTAACCTCGCCCAGCACGCGTATGGCCAGGCCCGGGCCGGGGAAGGGATGCAGCATCAGCACGGCCTCGGGAATTTTCAGGCTGCGGCCGAGTTCGCGCACTTCGTCCTTGAAGAAATAGCGCAGCGGCTCTATCAGCCCCATCTTCATCTTCGCCGGCAGGCCGCCCACATTGTGGTGGCTCTTGATCACGGCGGAGGGGCCTTTGACCGAGACGGATTCGATGACGTCGGGGTAAAGCGTGCCCTGCAGCAGCCAGGACGCGCCTTTAACTTTTTTAGCTTCCCGGTCGAAGACTTCTATAAAGGTATGGCCGATGATCTTGCGCTTCTTTTCGGGCGAGGTGACGCCCTTAAGCCGGCCCAGGAACAGCGCCGAGGCGTCCACGATCTTAAGCTTGTAGCCGAATTTTTTCTTGAAGACCTCGGTCATGCGCTCGCGGTCGCCGTGACGCAGCACGCCGGTGTCCACGAAGATGCAGTTAAGCTTGTCGCCTATGGCCCGGTGCGCCAGCACCGCGGCCACAGATGAGTCCACGCCGCCGGAGAGGCCGCAGATGACCGCTTTGCCGCCGGCCTGCTTTTTAATTTCAGCTATGCTGTCGGCGAGGAAGGAGGCCGGGGTCCAGCGGTCCGTATAGCCGCAGACGCCGCGCGCGAAGTTCTCCAGCATCTTCACGCCGTGCTCGGTGTGGTGCACCTCGGGGTGGAACTGCAGCGCGTAAAGATTGCGGTCCGGGTTCTCCATCGCGGAGATGTCGGAACCGTCGGCCCTGGCGGTAACGCGGAAGCCGGCCGGGACCTGTTTTACCTCGTCACCGTGGCTCATCCAGACGTTCACCCCGCCGGGGATGCCTTTAAGCAGGCGCGACCCCTTAAGGACCTTGAGTTTGCTGAAGCCGTATTCGCGGGAGGCGGCCTTGGCCACCCGGCCGCCGAACTCGTGGGCGAGCAGCTGCATGCCGTAGCAGACGCCGAGCACCGGCACGCCGAGGTTAAAGATGGCCGGGTCCGGCTTGGGCGCGTCCTTGGCGTAAACGCTGGATGGCCCGCCGGAAAGGATGATGCCGCGCGGCGACCTGGCGAGGATGTCCTCTACCGGGGCGCTGAAGGGGAGTATTTCGCAATAAACCCGCAGGCTGCGAAGTCTGCGGGCGATAAGCTGGGTGTACTGGCTGCCGAAGTCCAAGATAAGGATCTGATCCATCAGTGTTTAACCTCAAGACCCGCCAGAGATGTAGGACGACGCTTAAATTCTAACAAATTAAAAGAGCCCCCGCCGCACCTGGTGAAACCGCGCACTACTCCGTTATTGCTAACATGGCGGCACCTTTATTCATCTGATTTAGAAATATAGGGCCAGGGAGGGTTCCAGGTAAAAATGCGGGAGACGAGTAATCTTGAAATATGCGTCTCCGGCACCCCACTGGTTGCCCATGGCGGTTTTAGTTACAAAGTCATACCCCACAGATACCGCCAAACCCAGCCTCTGCTGCGGGCGGAACTCAAACCCCGCAAGCGCCGTAGGAGTAGTATAACTGGCCTGCCCGCTTCTACTGATGCTGACCACAGTAGCCCCAACCCCCAGAGAATACGAGAAACCGTCGAACAACCTTCCCTTAGGACCCGCTACGGCCCTGAACATGGAAAAATTAGATGTATATGGCCCGGCACAGAACGCATTGTCGGATTCTCTGTTACCTGTTCTTTTTGAAGCCGCCGAATTCATATACGCGACGTCTATCAAAAAATGTTCAAACGGGGCGTAGCGTATGCCAAAACCAGGCAACATCACTTTTGATCTCTCGGGATTGGTGGTGATATACGTAACCCAGCCCGGCGGATAAGTATTGGTAGTAGACGGGACTTTCGCCATCACGCGATAGCTGCCAAGAAAATAAATACCTATCGTCTGCGTCTTAGGAACCATAACCACATAATCTTTAGCCTCCTCTTCAAAAGCCGAGATGGGCAGAGATTCATACGCGGTAGCTACAACCTCGCCCGTTTCGGCGTTAACCAGGCGCGCGTTAACATGGTATGACTTTCCCATTTTCTCCACGCTTCCCATCACCAGCATATCCGCTCTCGCCAACTTGCCAGCGCTTATGGCGTCCTCCTGCTCAGTAACCCCGGACAGGCTGAGCTTAAGCTCGCCGAGAACACGGTTAAGCTCGGTTCTTTCCAAAAGCTGGAATTTCCCGCTTTTAGCGAGCTGATGCGACAGCATTTCGGAAACAGCAAAGCCGATACGCATCTTTTCGAGTTCTTTGGAAGTGTTAAAAGTGAAGACTGCGGCGCTGGGCTTTTCTTTTGCGCCTGCGGATACGCCGTAGGCGGCGGTAAGGCTATCCGAGATCTTGCCCAATTTCCCGGCTATCGCGGGAGCGGCGTAAGCATTGGCAGAATTACAAACGAATAACACCCAGGCGGCAAGCCTTAAAAGTTTCATTAAGATCTCCTAAAACCCCTAATGAAAATTATTTTAGCAAATGGAGGCAAGTCAGGCCTCAGCGGAAGCGGCGCAGGAGGGCGGAGCAGAAGGAGTCGAGGCTGGCATGGCGGAGGATGGCGGCGCGGGCGGCGGCGGAGAGTTTTTTTAGTTTTGCCGGGGACAGGGAGGAGATCCGCCTGAGGCCGGTTTCTATAGCGGCCGGGGAGAGCCGGTCGTAGAAAAAGCCGCTGGCGCCGTCCTTTATAAAGCGGGACATGTAGCGGGTGCGGCGGGTGAGGACGGGGCGGCCGAGGGCCATGGCGAGGAAGGCGATAGAGTTGCCGGCGGCCTCGTTCACGTGGCCGTCCTTCACCGGGATTACCACGGCGCGGGCGCCGGCTACGGCGGCTTTCAGGTTATGCAGGTTCTCAGACAGCGGCAGGAACGCAGCGCCCTTCGGCAGGGCCGGGGGCCGGGAACCGCTGAAAATTTTCAGGCCGAGGCCGGAGCGCTTAACTCCGGCGGCCAGCGCCTTGAAATCGCGGCCGGTGGAGCCGGCTGAAAACACATAGTCCCCGGAGCCGCCCTTAACAGGGGAATAATAGGTGCAGTCCGTGGCGTAGCCGCGCTTTAGCAGCCGCCTTCCGGCCAGGCCGGTCACGGCCCAGAGCCGGGCGTCGTCGAACTCCAGCATATAGCCGGCATCGACAGCGGAGAGGGCTTTAACCTTACGCGCCAGGTCGGCGGTGAAATTATCCCCGGGCATGGGGATAAGGTGATTGGCGATAAAGACTTTCTTGCCGGCCTGCGCCCCGCGCAGCAGCCAGATAAAACCGGGCGCGCAGCGCTCCCGCTTGGGAAAATCCAGCACGAGCACCAGGTCGTAAGGCTTGCCGAAAAGTTTTTTAAGCCCGGCCAGGCCGGAGTATTTCAGGCGGCGCGCGCCGGGCGGCAGGCCGCGGCCTATAAAGGAATAGTCGTGGTCGAAATCGTGAACTATGTCCAGCGCGCTTCCGCGCGCGGGCAGGGCGCGCAGCAGGGCCCGCTCGAAATGGTAGTTTTCCGGCGATTCCCCGAGGTTGACCAGCAGCGTTCTCTTCATTATGCAGGAAAATTGTATCATAAAGACCGCGGCCGCCCGCCGGCCAAGCCCCTATGCAAAAGCTCCCCCCCTTTGTCAGGAACATCCTGTTAGCCCTACCGGTGCTGGCGGCCGCCGCGCTGGCCGCCGCGCATCTCGGGGATACGGAAGGCCGCGGCTGGGTGCTGCTGCCTTACGCCGGGCGCGGCTGGGAACTGCTCCACGGCATTAACGAACCGGGCATCTCCTACAGCATGCCGCTGCTCAGCGTGCTGATGACTTTTGTGGATTTCGATCCGGCGCGGCTGATAGGCGCCGTGAGCGCCGCCTTGTTCCTGATAGTGCTGCTCGCCTACAACCTGGGCCGCCTGCGCAACGGCGGAGCGGGCGGGCTTATTTACGCGCTCGCGGCCGCGGCCGTCAGCCTGGCCCTTCCCGCGCCGCATGACCCGGAGCAGGTTTTCTTTACCCTGCTGATACTGCTCTACCTTAACCTGGAGGCCGCCCGCGAAGCCGCGCCCGGAGCGCTGGCCAGCCTGCTCTCCGGGCTGGCGCTCGGAGTTACCTTGCTAGTGCGCTCCACGCTATTCCTGCTGCCGCCGCTGATGGCCCTGCTGCAGTTGGCCCGCGGGGCCAGGCCGCGCAAGACTATACTAAAGGAAGCCACCGTTTTCCTCTTCGGCGCCTACATACTGCTGCTCCCCTGGGCCCGGCTGAACCATTTTGTCTACGGCAAATTCACGCCCTTCGAAGTGGGCCGCGCCGACAGCAACGTAATAACCGGCGTGCTGGGCAGCGTCTACACCATGGAAGGCAACCCGCGCGCCCTGGCCGGCCTGGACCAGGACGACAACGCCCTGGCCTGGGCCGCGCGACAGGTGGCAACCAGCCCGCTGGCCTATAGTTCCGCCACCGCAAAACGGGTCTGGCATATACTCCTCATCTACCCGCTGCACGCCCTGCTGGCCGCGCTGGCGCTTTTATACCTGCGCAAAAGCGCGCCCCCGGGCCCGGCCGCGCTCACGCTGTATTTCATAGCCGTGCACAGCCTGATGTCGATAGAGATCCGCTATTTCTACCCGCTGGCCTACCTGCTGGGCCTGCTCGCCGCAGGCGGAGTTTGCGCCGTGGCAAAAGCCGCCGCGCCCGCCGGCGCCGGGGTCCGGACGGCCCGCCTCCTACTGCTGCCGGCCCTGCTGGCCGCGCTGGCCGTAGATTACGTAGTGCTGGCCTATCCCGGCAGGGCCGCCGGCCTGGACTGCCTCTCCGGCGTGGAGGCGGCGCTGGAAAAAAACCCGGAACAGCCCTGGCTGCTGTACAAGAAAGGCGAATACCTGGTGACGCAGCTGCGCACCGAAGAAGGCCTGGCCGCGCTGCGCGAGTCGGCCCGGCTCTCCGGGGATAAACAGTATTCAGGCGCCGGGGACATACTGCGCATGATGGATTCCACGCGCCCCGAAACCGTGCGGGCGGAATTTGCGGCCGCATATTTTGGAGAGGACCTGCTGCGGGGCCTGCGGCAGCTGGAGCTGGGCCGGCGGGAGGCGGCGGAGCGCTCGCTCGCTGCCGAATACGCGCGCTGGAACAAGGACCTCAACACCCTGCGCGGCACGCCCTACGGCGGCGACCAGGCCATACAGGAGAGGCTGCGGAGCAGCAACCCGGATTTCCAGGACCGCCTGATCTACGAAGCCCTGCTCTACTGGCCCGCGGGGCGGCGCCTGATCATACTGGACAGGCTGGAGCACGTCTTTCCCGCGAGCCTCAAACTCCAGGGGCTCAAGTTCCTTTCCCTGTCCTCCGAAACCTCCGCCGGGCGCTCGGCTATAGCCACCCTCGCCGTAAAACCGGGACTTATAGGGGCGATAGAACCGGCCGCCGGCGGGGCCGCGGCCGCGCAGCTGGCCATGGCGGCCATACCTCTCAAGGGCGGCAGCTTCAGCCGGACGCCTGGCCCCGGCGCGGCCGCGCTGGCCCTCTTCGAAGAGCGGGCCGCCGGGCTGCTGCTGGCGAGGACTGGCCCGGACCGCGGTAAATATTCTCCCGAAGAACTCGGGCTGCTGGCCGCTGCCGTCTCCGGGGACAGGGCACGGGCGGAAAAACTAAAAAGCCTTCGCCCGCAAGATCCGCTGGTTCTTGCGCTGGCAGGCGCGGGGGCTGAAGCCGGGACCCGTCCGGGCCTCCTGCTGGACGGAGCCGAGATCTATTTAAAGTCGGGGAGAAAAGATAAGGCGGCGCTGCTGGCCGTGGCGGCAGGCGCTCTGGCCAGAGAGCCGGATCCGCTGCGGCGCTCGGCCCTGCTGCTGCAGGGCGCCGGGCGTTACCCCGAAGCGCTGGAAGCCATTTCAAAAGCCGCCGGAGCCGCCCCCGGCGACGCCGACATCCTAAACGACCGCGGCGTCCTCCTGATGCTGCTGGGGCGGGACGAAGAAGCCGGAAAAGATTTTACCAATGCGCTCAAGGAGAACTGGCAGGCCGGCCTGAACCTCGCCGCGCTGCGCCTGAAAGCCGGGCGCCGGGCCGAGGCCGGAGAACTCTACCGGCAAGCACTGGCGCGCGGGGACCTGCCGCCGCAGGTGAGGAGCAGGCTGGCGCAGGACCTGCAACAATTCCGACCGTAAAAAGAAGAAGGGCCGCACCTGCGGCCCTTCCTGTTTCCTGCCTCCCGACGCCTACTTGGCCCCGTAAAGGAAAGTCACGAAGTCGTGCCAGCCCGTGTTCCTGGCGAACACGAAGTCCTGGTACTTGCCCTCGAAGATGCCTTCCAGCTTGGCCTGGTCTATCGCCTCTATCACCGGCGGGATATACACCGAGATGCCGTGCGTGTCGGCGAAGGAGCGGCCGGTCCGGTCCTTGTCGTAATACCTGTTGTAGATGACCAGGTCCTTCACTATGAACTGGCGCAGCGCGGCGGACTTGGCCTTGAAGTCCGCGGCGGCGGGCGTGGCGGCCGTCATGGCGTTCTCCATCAGCTGCAGGTAATTGTACAGGTCCCCGTAGAAGGAGATCTGCTTCTGGGGGTCGCTGGCCACGCCTATCATGTCGAAGCGCATCACGCCGGCGCGGGCCGCCTTCAGGGCGGGCACGTCGTTGGCGGCCCTGGCGGCCGCGGCCACTTCCTTCACCCGCGTTTCGAACTCATTGGCCTTGGCCACGCGCACGGCCGAAAGCTGCGCGCCCTTCTTGATGGTGGTCTCGTAGAACATCTTGTAGGCTTCCACCAGGATGGTGCCGAGCTTCTCGGCGCTCATGCCCGGCTCTTTGGCCATGGCCGAAAGGAAGATGTGGTAGGGATAGCCGACCCCGGAGATGGTCTCCTCGGAGCCTACCATGACCTGGGCGCTGCCCTTCACTTCGCTGAGCACCTCGCCCATCTGCATCAGGCAGGCGTCGAAAGCCAGCACGTCCACGCCGCCGGCCTCGCGCACGATGGAGCCGATCTCGCGGGTGCGGATGTAGTTGCCGGTCTCGTCGTCGAAAGAAATGCCCTTGTCATTGGAAGCCGCGGCCTTGGCCTCCTTGCGCGGGTCCATCCAGCCGGAGCCGTGGTCCCACAGGATGAGCAGGTATTTCTCGGCGGGGTAGTTTTTTTTGGACCATTTCACAAAGTCCACCGCGCGCTTGTAGTCGCCCATGTCCACCGTGGGGGTGGTCATCACGGCCGGCGACTTTATCTTCTCCATGTCGTCGTCCTTCTGCACGTAGATGCGGCGCGACCCCGTCCAGTCGCCGTCGTCGGCGGTGTCGCCCTGCGCCTGGCCCTTCATGCGGCCGATCTCGGCCACTATGCTGACGTCCTTGTTGGAGCCGACCAGCTCCATCATGTTCAGGTTCAGCAGGCCCGCGCTCTCCAGGTCGTTCTTGCCGTTCACGAAGACCATGACGGTCCATTTTTTCTTGGCGGCCTTGGCGCCCGGCAGCGAGAAGAAGGCTTTGTCCATGGCGGGCAGAGCCGCGGAAGGAGCGCCGACGCTGTAAGTCCGGCCCTCGAAATTAATCCTGAGCGGTTCGTCCGCGCGCGCGGCAGCAGGCGCCAGCAGAACGAGAGAAACCAGCAGTTTTAGCATAAGGGATCCTTTGGCTGACTCAATACGCAAATATTATAGCAGACGGCTTTGACCTGTCAAGTGCCGGGGCGCGCGCACAAGGCCTACGCCGCGTCTGGGCCCAAATACGGCGCCCGGCTGGGTCCTGCGCCCGATGCGGAACAGCCCGTTTTCTGGCAGAATATAGTTATCCAAAAGCATACGGAGGTAGTACTGAATGAAGAACATGCCCTATATAGCCGCCGCGATACTTTCTTTTTCCACCATCCTTTCCGCCTCCGCGGAAAACGCCGTCATAGGCAAAGCCGGCCTCTCTTTAACGGAGATCCAGGTCCCGGCCCCCGAAGCTCCCAAGTCTAACCAGTGGATGACCCTGCGCAAGATACAGGTCAACACCGCCGCCCCGGAAATGAACGACAAACTGGTGGGCCTTATCGACCGCGCCTTCGACTCCTACACCGCGGTGCGCGAGCTCACCCAGGCCGGCTTCAAGGTGCAGGCCTACCAGAGCAACACCGGCGGCTACATGATCTTCGCGGACGTAACCGGCCAGGACGCGGCCGACCAGGCCGTAGGCCTCGCCCGCTACTACTACATAACCGAGGTCCGGGTCGGCCAGCGGGTTTATGACCAGCTCTTCGGCCTTCGCAATAAATCCACCTACGCGGTCAAGATGGGCACCATAAAAGGCGGCATGAACCACAGCCAGGTGGACGTGAAGCTCAACAAGCTCGACTGGACCATAAAGGGCGGCATCAACAACTCCCCCCTCGACGTCCGCATCAACCACGAAGAGAAGACCATAACCGGCGGCGCCAATCTCTCCCCCGTCAACCTGAAGTTCGACTGGAGCACCGAGGAGGTGCGGGTTTACGGCGGTGCCAACCACAGCCAGGTCAACTACACCGTCAACTGGAAGGGCGGCCTGCTGCAGGGCTACCTTAACAACGCCCCGCTCAAGCTGGAGTTCGACCTGGGCCAGGGCTACGCGGACCAGACCATAGTGAGCGTGAAAGGCTACGCCGCTTCCGCCCCGGTTAACCTGACCTACAACAAGGTCAACGGCCATATCGGCGGCTACATGAACAACAGCCCCGTGGACGTAAACCTGGTAAACTGCGATATTTACGACTTCCTGCAGTACCTCTTCGTCTTCGTGAAATAACGGCTGCGCAAGGCCCCGAAAGCCCCCCTTCACCGGGGGGCTTTTTATTTTCGCGCGTTACCGCGGAAAGTTTAATATATAATATAGGCAATGATACGATTACTGCTGGCGGCGGCCATTACCGCCATGAGCGTGCTGCCCGCCGGGGCCGTCTGGTGGCTGGAGAACGACTACTCTTTCGGTTCCAACGGCCTCAACAGGAACTCCCTGACCTTCTTCACCATCCCGGCCAGGAACCTCACCGCCGGCCTTAACGCCGCCTTCTACAAGGACAGCGGCGTCTACGACCACAAGACCTTCTCGTTCCGCGTGCCCATGATGTACTCCGGCCCCCGGTACTCCGTCTCTTTCAAGCCTTTCCTGTACCCCGTGGACGGCGACACCCGCTCCGGCGCGTACGGCGGCAAGCTCTTCCTGCTCACCTCCATGAGCGAAGAGCCTGACGAAAGCTACCTGCGCCTGAGCGTGTCCGGCGCCTGGGCCAGGCAGAAAGCCAGGGTCCTGGCCGCCGGGGTCCTCGCGCCCGCAAAAAAGAGCTTCACGCAGTCCTCGGCCGAGCTGCAGGCGGAAAAATCCTTTTACGGCCAGTTCTACTTCCTGGCTTCGGCCGCCGCGTTCAGCAAGCCCGACGGGGTTTCCAACGCCACGCTGGTCACCCCGGCCATGGACCAGGCGGACCTGGCCTACATGGGGGTCTTCAGGCAGATCACGGCCCTGCCGGACTGGATAATGACGGCCCAGATAGCCCGCAACATGAAACCGGAATACGACAGCTATATTTACGCGGGATATAGTAAAATATCCTACAGGCGCGCGGACAAGGCGAATTCCTTCACGGGCGGCATCAAGCTTAACCTCAACGAGAAGTCCAACCTGGACATGGCCTACAACGCGTACAAAGAGGACAGCTCCTCCTGGAAGAGCTACTACAAGCTGCTGCTGCAGCTATTCTTTTAAGGGAACGGTAACCGGATGATTACGCAGTCGCAGGAAAGTCTCGAGATGCTGGTAATGGTCTCCCGCCTGCTTTCCTCAAAGCTGGATATTTCAGAATTGCTCACCACCATCATGCGCCTGGCTTCGCGCGTGGTAGGGGCGGAGCGCGCCTCCCTGTACCTGCTCGACGAGAAAACGCAGGAGCTCTATTTCGACGTGGCCCTCGGCCTGCCCGAGGACGTGCAGAAGATGCGCTTCAAGCTGGGCGAGGGCATAGCCGGCTCCTGCGCCAAGGAAGGCCGGTCCATCATCATCAACGACACCGCCGCCGATCCCCGCCACTCAAAGAAGGCGGACGCGAAGAGCGGCTTCATCACGCGCTCGCTCCTGACCTGCCCCATGATCATCAAGGGCAAGGTGATAGGCGTGGTGCAGGCCGTCAACCGCATCGACGGTGACTTCGCCGATTCCGACAAGACCGCTTTCGAAGCTTTCGCCAGCCAGGCCGCCATCGCCATAGAGAACTCCCGCCTGTTCTCCTCCGTCAAGGAAGAGAAGCGCAAGATGGAGATAGTTTTCAAGCGCATCAAGGAAGGCGCCATACTTACCACCCTCGAGGGCGAGATCCTCATCATCAACAACTCCGCCAAGATCTATCTCGAGCACGACAAGTACAAATTCACCAATATCCGCGGGGCCTTCCAGGACTTCGAAGCCAAGCCCGGCCTGGACGAGATCCTGGACGGGGAAGCGCTGATAAAGCGTTTCGACCTGTACAGGGAAAAGCCGAAGAAATTTTTCCTGGACGGCTCGGCGATAAAGCTGCTGAAGGAAGACAAGGACGGCAACCAGGTGGCCGAAGGCCGCCTGTGGATACTCTCCGACGTCACGGCCCAGCGCATGGAAGAGCGCATGGCCCGCAACTTCCTGTCGCTTATCTCGCACAAATTCAAGACGCCGCTGGCCTGCATCAACGGCTACGCCCAGATCCTCAGGGACGAGTCCTCCGCCAAAGGCATGCCGGACATAGTGCAGAAGTCCTCCGCCACCATTTACGGCCAGGGCCAGAAGCTCACCGGCCTGGTGGAAAGCCTGCTGGACTTCGTCACCATAGACAACCTCGAGGCCCCCACGCTGGAGAAGATAAATTTCGACGCCGCGGAATTCCTTAACGAGATAGCCGAAAGCGCCAGGAGCGGTTTTGGCGAAAACTCCGGGATCACCATCAAGGTCGCGGCGCCCGAGCCGGTAAAGGTCTGCGCCGACCGCAAAGTGCTGGCCGCGGCCCTGCGCGCCCTTATAGACAACGCCGTAAAGTTCAACCCCGGCAAGGACAAGCTGGTGATCCTCTCCGCCCAGACCAGGGATAATTTCGCCCTGCTGTCCGTAGGCGACAACGGCCCCGGCATCCCCGGAGAAGAGCTGGACAACATCTTCAACAAGTTTTACCAGGTAGAGGCCTCTTTCACCGGCCAGGTGGACGGCTGGGGCCTTGGCCTGTCGCTGGTGCGCAAGATAGCCGAGGTGCACGGCGGCCGCGTCTTCGCCAAGTCCCAGTTGCAGAAAGGCTCCGCTTTCACCCTCACCCTGCCCTGCTGAAGCCGGCCAGGCATAAAAAAACACCCGCCGTCTCCGGCGGGTGTTTTTTTTGCTCTATCCGGGTCAGCGCCGGATGGTGATCAGCGGGGTGTTCTGAGTCGTCATGCTGCAGCCATGCAGGGGCATGGGCGGCACGTAAGGCGGAAAGCCGTTGTTGCCGGGGAACGGGTTGGGCCTGGAGATGTAGGACCCATCCTTGCAGCTGTACACGCAGGTGTACGGGGAATCCATCACCAGCGTGCAGACGTTGTCCGCGCTGTAGGCCTTCTCGGGGGAGGAGGCCAGCTCCAGGCGCAGGGTTTCGCCCTTCTCCATCCAGGAGTCTTTGGAGAGCTTGCCCACGCGCTTGAAGCTCCATTTCAGGTAATACTTCTTGGCGCCCCTGTCCAGGTCGGCGGCGGCGAAGTCCAGCTCGTAGCCGGGGGCCGCGTCGAAGGAGAACTCTTTGGAACCGAGCGAAGAGTCGAACCAGTTGGCCACGTCCCGCTTGAGCTCTATCTTCACGGCGACCTTCTCGCCGGCATAAGCCTTGGCCCACTTGTCGGCGAGCGACACCTTGAACCTCTTCGAGGCGGGGTCGTAGGAGAAGGCGGTCATGTTGACGCCGTTGACGTCAGGCTTCATGGCCGTCTTGTACTGGGGGGTCAGGCTGAACAGGGTGTCGTAACCGCCGGTCTGGCCGACGTTGTATTTATAGGCCGCGTTCAGCGGGTTCAGGGTCAGCCACGGGCCTTCCATGCAGACCTCGAAGCTTTCGTTCTCCCAGGGCAGCAGGGCGCGGGCCGCTATGTGCACCTGCGCGCTCTGGCGCCAGGTCTGGCCGGGGCGCTCCCAGCAGTTCTGCGGGCCGGGCACGTAGCTGCCGGGGCCGCCGTTGGGACCGGGGACATAATGGCCGCCCGAAGGACGGCATTCCTGCACGTACTCGGTGCTGGCCAGCATCACCCTGGCCGAGGTGGCCTCGGCGCCGCTGGCGTCGAAGGTGAACCGGGAACAGTCCCTGGAATACCTGGTAAAGCCGGGATATTTAACCTGGGGCACGGCCGCTTCCGAGGTCTGGCTGAGGGCGCCTTTTACGTCCGCGCCTTTGTCGAAGTTTATTTCCGCACCGGCGGTGCCGGCGAAACTGAGCAGCGCTAACGCCGCTATTATATTGATCTTCATTAACTTCCTCCGTTATTCAACAGTATAGACAGGAACCCCCGCGGCGGCTGCCGCGGGGAGCCCTGGCGACGATTTTACTTCGTTATCTTGTCGGTGTCGCCTTTCTTGACGTACTCGTTGGTGGAAACGCTGCCGATGCGCCTGAAGCCCCATTTCACGAAGAACTTCTTGGGGCCGCGCAGGTCGGAGCTGGTGTCCACGTAATCCTTGGTCTTGGTCAGGTCGCCCTCGGCGAAGGCCAGCTCGTAGCTGCCGGCGGTGTCGAAGGTGAACTCCTTCTCGCCCTGGCTGCTGTTGAAGAACAGGAAGCCGTCCTTGATCAGCTCAACCTTGACCATGACTTTCTCGCCGGCGTACTCGCTGGTCCACCTGTCGGAGACGTTCAGGAAGAACTTGCCGTCGCGGAAGGCGAACGCGGTGGCGTTCAGGCCGTTGGAGTCGGGGGCCGTGGGGGTGCGGTAGGTAGGCGTGAGGTTGTAGGTCACGTCGTACATGCCGTCGCGGTCCACGGAGTAGCGGTACGGGGACCGTTTTATGTCGAAGCCCTGGCGGTCGGCCTCCTGGCAGACCTCGAAAGTCTCGCTCTCCCAGGGGTACATCTGGCGGGCGGGCACGTTCATCTGCGCGGTGGAGCGGAAGGTCTGGCCGGCGCGCTCGTGGCAGTACCAGGTGCCCTGCTGATTGCCGTAATGACCGGAGTAGGAATAATTGCCGTGCGGGCCGTCATTACCGGGGTAGGCCGGGAAACCGGGCTGGTTGTAACCGGGGTAGCCGGGGTTGTAATCCTTGGCGTCCGCGGCCTTCGGGTGGCCGGGATTGTCAGGCTTGCCGGGCTTCGGCGGCTTGGGGCCGTTGGGATTGGGCTGCGGGGGCGTCGGAGGAGGAGGCGGAGGAGCGGGTACGAAGCGGCAATCCTCTATATACTCCGTGCTCTGCAGGTACACCCTTTCCGAAGACTGCGCGTAACCGCCGGAATAAGAGAAATTCCTGCAGTCGCGGCTGTAACGTACGCGGTGGGGGCCATAATAAGGATAAGGAGCTTTCACATCGGAGCTTTTGGCCTGTTCGATGACGCTTTTGACGTCGATATTCTGGTCGAACTGAACTTCGGCGCCGGCCTGGGCCGCAAAGCCGAGACAAGCGAATACTGCCACAAGTTTATTTAACATGCGGTTACACCCTCCATTCTGTTAGGGACATGACTTCACACTTAAATCTTAATATAAAGATATACCTATAATAAGGGGCATAGGGACCCGGGAGAGGGGGTTTTTGGACCCAGGCCCGCCTGGGCCTTAAGGTAATAAAAAAACCGCGCGTTACCCTGTAATGCCGGGTAACGCGCGGTTTGTTGCGGGCGGCCGTCAGGCCAGCTTGTTATCAGCCACCAGCCGCTTCAACTCGCCTATTTCAGGGTTGATGAGATACGGCTTGCCCACCGACTTCATGGCGCTCTGTATATCCTTCAGCCCGTTGCCGCTGATCAGGAGGACCACCGACTCATTGTCCTTCACTTTCCCTTCCTTCACGGCCTTCAGCAGGCCCGCGTAGGTGGCCGCCGCGGCCGGTTCGGCAAAGACGTTGGAGCCGCGGGCTATGCGCGGGATGGCCGCCAGGATCTCCTCGTCGGTCACGCTGACCGCGAAGCCGCCGGAATCCTTTATGGCCATCACGGCCGCCATGCCGTCGCGCGGCAGGCTGACCGAGATGCTGTCGGCCACGGTGATCCCGCTGACCGGCTGCACGTCCGTGCCGGACTCAAAGGCGCGCTTGATAGAGTCGGAATGCTCGGCCTGCACCGCCACCAGCTGCGGCAGGCGCTCTATGATGCCCAGGCGGTGGAATTCCACGAAGCCCTTCCAGATGCCGCTGAGGATATTGCCGTCCCCGACCGAGACGAACACCTTGTCCGGGGTCTCCCAGTTCATCTGCTCGCATATCTCGAAAGAGCAGGTCTTCTTGCCTTCGCGGGTGAACGGGTTGATGCCGGTGCTGCGGTTGTACCAGCCGTACTCCTGCGAGGCCTTGAGACACAGTTCGAAAGCGTCGTCGTAGGTGCCCTTCACCATGATGACCGTGGCGCCGTAGACCAGCAGCTGCGCCACCTTGGCCTGGGGGGCGGTCTCCGGGACGAAGATCATGGTCTTCATGTCCAGGCTGCCGGTAAGACAGGCGAGCGAAGAGGCGGCGTTGCCGGTGGAGGCGGTGGTGATCACCTTCTCCTTCAGCTCCAGCGCGCGCGCCGTCACCACCGCGCTGGCGCGGTCCTTGAACGAGGCGCTGGGATTGCGGCCGTCGTCCTTTATATAGAGGTTGTTCACGCCGGCCTCGACGCCCAGTTTTTCCGCTTTGTAGAGCGGCGTCCAGCCCACCTGCACGGGCGGCACGTTTTTTATGCTCGCCACCGGCAGGATGTCCAGGTAGCGCCAGATGCTGCGCTCCGGGTTGTCCTTGAGCACGTCGTAGTTCAACCGCTTCTTGATCAGGTTATAATCGTAGAGCACCTGCAGGTTGCCGCCGCAGGCGGTGCAGTTGTACTTGGTGTCGGTCAGTTTATGGTCTTTTCCGCAGCGTATGCACTGTAAAGTCTTTATTTTTTTCATAGGGGACGCCTAGCCGGGCAGGACGGTGGTGCCGGCCTTGCCCGCCAGCGTTTCCTCGAACAGCTCGGTCTTGGAGATGTAGGCCACGGAGCCGCCGTTCTTGATGAACTCTATCACGGCCTTGATCTTGGGGCCCATCGAGCCCGCCGGGAAAGGCGGGGGCACCTGGTTGTAGATGGCCTCCAGCTCGGAGACCTTGATCACGCGCAGGCTCTTCTCGTCGGGCTTCTGGTAGTTCAGCTTGGCGCCGTCCTCGCCGGTGAAGATGGTCAGGCTGACCTCAACTTCCTCGCCGCGGGCCTTGGCGCGCTTCATCAGCATGCAGCCCAGCAGGGCGCTGGCCAGGTCCTTGTCTATCACGGCCTCCACGCCGGTGTACATCTTCAGCGGCTTGTCGCCCTTATGCGGCTTGCTGAATTTAACGCCGAAATTGGTGGTGTAGGTCTCAACCCCGTCCTTAACTTCAGCCGGCACTTCGCGCACCGGGATGCCGCCGCCGCCCACGGTGATCGGCACTATGCCCTTGTCCAGCAGGGCCTCGATCGCGTCTATCTCCACAATGTCGGTGGGCACGGGCGAGGGCACCACGCGGCGCCAGATCTCGTTGCCCTTGTCGTCCTTCTTGTACATCTTCATCACCCAGCCCTCGGCCTTGCGCTGTTTGGCCTCGTCGGCGGTGTAGGACTGGCCCACGTACTTGGAAGGGGTCTTGAAATCGGGATCGTCCTTGTCCACCACCACCTGCGTCACGATGCCGGCCAGGAGGTTGTCGATGCCGCGGATGTTGAGCTCGTTGTTGAGCTGCGCCATCATAAAGGACATCGCGCCCTGCGTGTCGGCCACGCAGACGTCTAGCGGCAGCGGGAACATGGTGGGGCGGCACATCTCGGCGCGCATCAGGATATTGCCCACCTGCGGGCCGTTGCCGTGGGTGATCACGTACTTGTCGTTCGGGTGCTTTTCAAAAATGTCGGCCACCAGCTTGCCGGTCTCGGCGGTGCGCTGCCACTGCATGGCGATGTCGGGGTTGATGGTCTTGCCGTCCTTGTCCTTCAGACCCACCGGGGCGACTTCGTTGCCGCCGAAAGCGAATATCCTTATCTTTTTCATTCTGATGTCTCCTCTTTGATCGCCTGCTGCGTAATTTTTGGCAGCGATTCCAGCGCGGCTTGCCGCACGGCCTCGCTAAATCTTGACAGTTCTTCCCCGCTCCTTTCAAGCCTCTCCAGCAGGCGCAGCGTCAGCTCCAGCTGCACGCCACCGGAGGAAGGGCGGTTGACGATATTTTTGGGGGAGGTGCCCGGCAGGCGCCGGCAGGGGGTCTCGGCGGCGAAGCCGGCCGCCAGCAGCCGCCTGGTCACCAGGCCCGCCGCGGCGGTATTGCTGCCGCCCACGCAGATCCAGGTGCCGCGATCGGCCTGGGCGTGGATGGAGATGCCGAGGGTCGCCGCGGCGGCCAGGCGCACCGCGTCCGGGTCGTCGAACCGGGCCGACGTCACGTGCAGGTCTCCGGACTGGCCGTGCCAGCCGTTAAAAAGGTAGAGGTTCAGGTCTTTGCCGGCCACGTGCCGGGCCACCCGGGAGGTGGCGGTCTCTATGTCGCCGCCGTGCACGGCTAAAACCGTGATGGCCGAGCCCCTGTCGTAGACCTCGCGGGAATAATCCAGGCCTTCGGCGTTGGCGGCCTTCAGGGCCGCGAAATCGGCGTAAACGTCCTTGCCGCGCCGCAGCTCGGTATAGCCCGGCGCGCAGGCAGCCGCGGCCAGCAGCGCAAAAAGAGGGAGGAGTTTAAGGGTTCTCATGATAAAACGCCCGGGACGTCCCCGGGTCTGAATATCATATAAAAAATGGGGCCGCCTGAAGAAACCCCCCTACGTTTCGCTATAATAGTTATGCGGCCGCGGAACACATTTTCCGCGGCGATCCGGCAGCGGACAGCTGCAGGGAGAGAGGTGAAACCATGGATTGGTTAATTTTGTGGGGCATACTGGCGGCCTATCTGGTTTGTATCGGTTTTTCAGCGGTATACCTGCGCCGCTTCGCTAAAACGCGGGACAAGCGCGCCCTTTGGAAGGGGCTGGCCCTCCTGCTGGGCCTGCCGGGGCTGCTGGCCCTCTGGGTCGCCGGCTGGGTGCTGCTGCATTCCGAGGATTACGATCCCGGCGGCGTGATGTGCTATATGCCGGCCAGCCTGGGCCACTCGGAACAGGCGGGACCTGAAACGGAAGAGGACCGGATGCAGCGCGCCGAGCTCCAGGAAAAGTACAGCGACCGCGTCTCCACCGAAACCTTCCGGAAATTATCCGGCACGGTTTTCACGGATACCCCGGCTGACGTGAAGAAAACAGTTTCCGGCGGAAATTGATGTTCCGGAGGAAGGCGGACCTGAGTTCCTTCGTACTGGAGCTGACCCCGGACTGCAACCAGGGCTGCGCCTGGTGCTACAACGCCTGGCGCCACCAACCCTACCCCGCGCCCTCCCTGGGCCTGGCAGACTGGAAAAAGATAATACTGAAGCTTAAGCGCCAGGCCAGGCCCCGGCAGATCGCCCTATCCGGGGGCGAGCCGCTGCTCTGGCCGGCGGTTTTTGACCTGGCGGCTTTTATCAGGGAGCAGGGCATGTCGGTGAACCTGCTGACCAACGGCGCGCTGCTTGACGCAGGCGCGGCCGGCCGGCTGGCGGCGGCCGGGGTTTCCATGGCGCAGGTCACGCTGCCGGCGGCCGACCGCGCCCTGTACGCCAGGGTCAAAGGCTCCGACGACTTCGACGCCGTCACCGCGGGCATAGCCGAGCTGAAGGTCTCCGGCGTCCCGTTCTCCACCGTTTTCGTGGCCACCAGGGACAACGTCTCCGGCGCCGCGGAGGCAGCCGGCTTTTCTCTTTTTCTGGGCGCGCGCGGCCTGCTGTTCAACCGCCTCAACCCGGCCCGCCGGGAACACCTGGAGTTTATGCCGGCGCCGGAGCAGCTGGAGAAGGCGCTTTCGGAGCTGGACGCTTTCTCCGGGAAGTACAAGTTCCCGGTAGCGGCCTCGGTGCCGGTGCCGCCCTGCGTGCTGGACCTGTCCCGCTACAAAAACATCCGTTCCGGCAGCTGCCCCCGCGGCGGCAAGGGATCCTACTACACGGTGGATTTCAGCGGCAATCTCCGCGTCTGCAACCATAGCCCGGAGCTCCTGGGCAGCCTGCTGCGGAGCGACCTGCCGGAACTGCTGGCCCACCCGTACGTCGCCCGGTTCAGGACCGCGCTGCCGGAGCGCTGCCGGGACTGCGCCCGGGCGGCCGATTGCCGCGGCGGCTGCCCGGCGGCGGCCGAGGCGGTCTACGGCAGCCTGTCCGCTCCCGACCCCTTCGTCGGGGAGAACCTCCCGGCGGCCTGAGGGCCGTCTTGACAATAGGACGGGGAAAGACATTTAATTGGAGAGTTATTTGCGGCGGACGTTTACAATTTGAATACCTGGAGACAACAACTACCTATGGACATAAACACCTCTTTAGCCGAACTTGAAAAAATAGGCGCCGACCTTTACGGCAAGGATTTCCTGCTGACCTGGGAAAAATCCGACGCCGAACTGAAGCAAGTGTTCCTGATAGCCGAGCTGCTTAAGGAAATGCACGCCAAGAACATCCCCGTGGACATGTTCAAGACCGGCCTGGCCGTCTCCAACTTCCGCGACAATTCCACCCGCACCCGCTTCTCCTTCGCCTCCGCCTGCAACCTGCTCGGCCTGGCCGTGCAGGACCTGGACGAGGGCAAATCGCAGATCGCCCACGGCGAGACCGTGCGAGAGACCGCCAACATGATCTCCTTCCTCACCGAGGCCGTCGGCATCCGCGACGACATGTTCATCGGCAAGGGCCACACCTACATGAAGGAAGTGGCCGAGGCCCTGGACGACGGCTTCAAGCAGGGCGTGCTGAACCAGCGCCCGGCCGTGGTGAACCTCCAGTGCGACCTGGACCACCCCACCCAGAGCATGTCGGACATGCTGTTCATAAAGAACCATTTCGGCGGCTTCGAGAACCTGAAGGGCAAGAAGATCGCCATGACCTGGGCCTACTCGCCCAGCTACGGCAAGCCCCTCTCCGTGCCGCAGGGCGTCATCTGCCTCATGACCCGCTACGGCATGAACGTCGAGCTCGCCCACCCCGAGGGCTACGACCTGCTGCCCGAGACCATCAAGGTGGCCCAGGCCAACGCCCAGAAGTCCGGCGGTTCCTTTAAGGTTTCCAACAGCATGGAGACCGCGTTCAAGGACGCCGACATCGTCTACCCCAAGAGCTGGGCGCCGTTCAAGGTGATGGAGCGCCGCACCGCGCTGCTCGAAAAGGGCGACAACGCCGGCCTCAAGGACCTGGAGAAAGAGTGCCTGGCCAACAACGCCAAGTTCATGAACTGGGAATGCGACGAGGCCAAGATGAAGCTGACCAAGGGCGGCGAGGCCGTATACATGCACTGCCTGCCCGCCGACATCACCGACGTCAGCTGCAAGGCCGGCGAAGTGAGCGCCAGCGTGTTCGAAAAGGCCCGCATCGGCACCTACAAGGAAGCCGGCTACAAGCCCTTCATCATCGCGGCCATAATCACCGCCTGCACCAAGAAGAACCCCGCCAAAGTGCTCGAGGCCCTGTTCAAGGCCGGGCAGAAGCGCGTTCTGTAAGCTCGGCGGCAAGCCGTCCCACTGCTCCCATGCCAGGCCCCGGGGCCGGCATGGGAGCAGTACTATAAGACCGACATGAAATCAGCGAAGAACAATATCCCGATAATCTGCCTGACCGACAGCTGCAACCAGCGCTGCCTGTTCTGCTCCAGGCCGGGAGAAAAGCTGCGCTACGGCGCAAAACGCATCAAGGCCGTTATCGCGGAGTTCAAGGGAACCGTCTGTTTTGAAGGCGGAGAGCCCACGCTGGCGCCGGACGTCCTCAAGTGGGTGCGCTACGCGGCCGCCCACGGCGTGCGCGACAGGGTGCTGGTGACCAACGGTTTCGGCCTGGAAAAACCGGAAACCGCCCGGCGCTATCTCGAGGCCGGGGTGACGATGTTCAACGTCAACCTGCCGGCCCACAACGACGCCCTGTTCGACCGGTTGACGCGCACGAAGGGCAATTTTGACAAACGGGTCGCCGCCGTAAAGAATCTGATAGCGCTGGCCGGCCCGGGCAGCGTCCGGGTGACGCTGGTACTCAACTCGCTGATACTCAGGAGCCTGCCGGCCTACGCCCGGTTCGTCCTGAAGGAATTCCCGGGGCTTTTTTACCTGGAAATAAACTTTCCCAAACTTATGGGCGGCTGCGCCGAGCGGCCCGCCCTGGTCCCCACGCTCACGGCGGCCGAGCCCTGGCTGCAGAAAGCCTTCGGCCTGCTGGAGGCCGGCGGGGCCAATTTCCTGGCAGACAGCGTGCCGCTGTGCTTCATGAAAGGCTTCGAGCACCGCTCGATAGACGCCCACATGCTGGCGCGCGGCGAACAGCGGCATTATTTCGGGGAAAAGGAACGCACGGGGCGCTGTACAGGCTGCGCGCTGGCCGGCGTCTGCAGCGGGCCCCGCAAGGATTATACGGCCAGGTTCGGCGACGGCGAGCTGCGCCCGGTGAGCAAGGCTCCCGCGGGCCTGCTGGCCAGGCTGAAGGCCGGTTTCAACCGGTCCGCCAAAAAGCCGGGCGCGGGGCCGCGGCATTAGAGAATGTCCCTCAAGATACTCGGCATCTCCGCTTTCTACCACGACTCCGCCGCCGCGCTGAGCGTGGACGGTGAAATCGTATTTGCCGCCCACGAGGAGCGGTTCACCAGGAAGAAGCACGACCGCTCCTTCCCGGCCAACGCCGTCAAAGCCTGCCTGGAGCAGGGCGGGGCGCGCGCTGGCCTGGGCGCGCTCGCCCCCGACGCCCTGGACGCCGTGGTTTTCTACGAGAAGCCGCTGCTTAAATTCGAACGCCTCCTGGAAACCGCCTACGCCTTCGCCCCCCGCGGGGGCGGGCAGTTCGTCCTTTCGGCTAAAGCCTGGGCCGGAGAAAAACTCTTCATGAAGCGCCTCCTGCGCGAGGGCCTGGCCGCCGCGGCCCCTTACGACGCCGCCAAACTTAAACTTCTTTTCTCCGAGCACCACCTTTCCCACGCGGCCAGCGCCTTCTACCCGTCCCCTTTCGAGGAGGCCGCCATCGTTACCGCCGACGGGGCTGGCGAATGGGCCTGCGGCGGCATCTTCCGCGGGGCGGGCGCCGGCATTGAGGCGCTGCGCGAGCAGCGCTTCCCCCATTCGCTGGGCCTGCTCTACTCGGCCTTTACCTGCTACGCCGGCTTCCGCGTCAATTCCGGGGAGTACAAACTTATGGGGCTCGCCCCTTACGGCGACCCGGCGGGGCAGCGCGTGAAGGAAATAAAGAGGAAGATCCTCGCGGAACTGGTCTCGCTCGGCGAGGACGGTTCAGTGTGGCTCAACCAGGACTACTTTGACTACGGAGCCGGCCTGCGCATGACCGACGACGCCAGGTGGGCGGCGCTGCTGGGGTTCCCCCCGCGCGCTCCGGAAGGCCCGCTCTTGCCGGAGTATTGCGACCTGGCGCTGGCGGCGCAGCAGGTGACGGAAGAGGCCCTGATCAGGCTGGCGCGGGAGGCGGCGCGCCTGACCGGCTCGCGCAACCTCTGCCTCGCCGGGGGCGTGGCCCTGAACTGCGCCGCCGCCTCCGCGGTGCTGCGCGAAGGGATCTTCGAGAGGCTCTGGCTGCAGCCGGCGGCCGGGGACGCCGGCGGCGCGGTCGGCGCGGCGCTGGGCGCGCACCATATCTATTTCAAACAACCCCGGAAGGCCGGCGGGAGCGACAGTATGAGCGGGGCGCTGCTCGGGCCGGAGTACACCGACGCGGAGATAGAGGCCGCGGCGGGCGCGTCGGGCCTGGCTTTCAATAAAGTTTCGGACGACGCGCTGTTCGCCGAGGCAGCGGCGCTGCTGGCGGAGGGCCGGGTAATAGGCTGGCACCAGGGGCGCGCCGAATGGGGGCCCAGGGCCCTCGGCAACCGCAGCATCCTCGCCGACGCCCGCGACCCGGGGATGCAGGAGCGCGTCAACCTGAAGATAAAGCGGCGGGAGGCCTTCCGGCCTTTCGCCCCGGCCGTACTGGCCGAAGACGCGGCCGCCTGGTTCGAAGGCGGTTTCTCTTCCCCCTACATGCTGCTGCTGGACCGGGTCAGGCAGGACCGCCGCAAGCCCGAGCCGCCCGGGACCGCGGCCCTGGCTCCTTCCGAACGGGTCGGCATAGCCAGGTCGGACCTGCCGGCCGTAACGCACCTGGACTACACGGCCAGGCTGCAGACGGTGGACGGCAAGGCCAATCCCCGCTTCCACCGGCTGCTGTCGGGATTTAAAGCCCTCACCGGCTGCGGCGTTCTCCTCAACACCAGTTTCAACGTGCGGGGAGAACCGATAGTCTGTTCCCCTGAAGATTCGCTGCGCTGCTTTATGGCTACCGGGCTCGACGCGCTGTTCATCGGGAATTATATTTTCCGCAAGGCCGCGCCCCCGGCCGGGAGGCAGGGTTAATGGAATTTTTACGGGATATGCTCCTCTTCCTGAAGGAGAGGAAAAAATGGTGGCTGCTGCCGGTGATACTGGCGCTGCTGGCGGCCGGGGCCCTGCTGCTGCTGTCGGGCGGGGCCGCCGTTACGCCCTTCGTCTACACTTTATTCTGATGCTCTACACCGCGCTGCTTAAATTTAAAACCTTCCTGGCCGCCGCCCTCTCCGGCGCGGCGCTGTTCTGCATTTATTGGGCCATACTCGTCCCGGCGGCGTTTCTGCACAGAGCGTTCCACGGGGATTTCCTCGGCCTGCGGCGGCCCGCCGGCGGCCCGCGCCTGCGCCCCCGGGAAAAAGTTTTCTCACCCTCAGACTTCGAAAAGATGTGGTAGCCTACCTGCGGATAGTCCCCAGCATAGCCTGCGCCTCGGCGCGCCTCGGCCAGCCGGCGGGCGCCAGCTCCAGGGCCGTCTGCAAGTGCCGGGCCGCCAGGGGGTTTTTAACCTCGGCCAGGATGCGGCCTTCCAGGTAAAGCGCGTCGGCCGTTATCCCGGCGCGCAGCCCGGCCGGGTAGGAGGCCGCCGCCGGCCGCACCAGGCCGCAGGCCGCCAGCGCGGCCTTGTAGTCTTTCCGGGAGAAAGCGAGCGAGCAGAGGCTAAAGCGCGCTTCGGCGTTGCCGGGATACGCGGCCACGGCTTTCTCCAGCAGGGCTGCCGCGCCCGCGGCGTCCCCGGAGCGGGCCAGCGCCACGCCCTCGTCGGACAGTTTCTTGGAAGCTTTCCTCTCCTCCCCGGCCGCTTTATCCGAAACCGCCCACGGGGGCACGTCCAGGCCGCGGGCCCGGGCGGCGGCTAAGGCCTTTGCCCTGAGCGCCGGCGCTCCGTAAAGCAGGCCGAATTCAGCGGCGGCCTCTTTTTCCAGCCCCAGCCCGTGCAGGGCCTGCGCCTTGATCAGCCTGTAGAAAATCCTGTCCGGCAGCTCTTCAATAGCCGACTCCGTTAAACCTAGCGCCTCCCTGTAATTTCCCTTGCGGCGCTCCAGTTCGGCCAGGTGGGCCATGAAGTCCCAACGCAGTCCCGGCAGGCGCCCGGCCGTACCGGCGGACCAGGCGTTGCTGATGAAGAACTCAAAAAAATCCGCTTCGGACCGCGCCAGCCCTTTCAGCAGGCCCGGCCTTTCCCGGTCCAGGAAAGCCAGCTCGGCCAGCGCCGGCTCGCTGAGCACCCCGGCGGCCAGCGTGTTGCCGTCGGCGCCATGCGCCCCGGCGGCGTCGATGCCGCTCACGGCGTAAGAAAAGGTCTTGCGCAGCTCTTCGTCCGGAATTTTCCCGCCCGGCGCCCCCGCCGCGGCAGGGGCCTTCAATGAAATACCTTTGGCCGCAGCGGCCGCCGCTATCTCCCTCCAGACCGGGGGGCCGTAAGCCTGCCGCCAGTGCGCGCCGTCGGAGAAAAGGCCGAAGCCCGTCAGGCCGCCCGGGGACAGCGCCGAAAAAATTTTCTCCAGATCGCAGAGCCCGGCCCCGCTCCGCGCCGCCAGGCGCCTTATCATGGCGTTGCGCGCTCCCGAAGCGCGGCCCTGCGCCGGGTCCAGTTCAACGACTTTTAAATATTGCTCCCGGGCCTCGGCAGGGCGGCCCAGCGCTCCCAGCGCGCGGGCGAGGTAGAAGCGCGCGTGCAGGTCCGTCCCGGCCGCGGCCAGGCGTTCCGAGAACGCGGCGGCTGCGGCCTTGAAATCTTTTTTTTCGAACAGGTACAGGCCCCTGGCGAACAGCTCGTTTTCCAAAGGCAGCGGGCCCGGCGGAGGCAGCTCCAGGTTGGCCGGCAGCGTGCAGAACACCAGCGGCACCTTTTTTTCAGCCGCCATAGCGGCCATGGCCTCCAGCCGCTCTTCGTGGGTCTTCAGGGAAGCCCGGACGGCCGGCGGTAATTCAGAAGACGTGAGGGAGTAGAACCTTTCCAGCAGGCGCAGGCGGCGGCGCCGCAGGTCAGGCCCGAGGCCGGGGCAGGGATACTCCGGCCCTTCGTTATTGCCGCTCAGCACCACCACCAGGTCAGGTTCATAGCGGAGCACTTCCGAAAAGACGTCCTTCAGGCGGGAGCTTTCATAGCCGCCCATGCCGCAATTTACGATCTCGGCCCCGGAGCCGGCCCCGGGAGTCCCCAGGAGCTGGGCCACCGACTCGCCCACCAGGAATACCCGTTTAACCCCGGCCGGCTTAGGCACGCCGAAGGCCGCGGCCCCGCTGCCGGCCCGCTGCGGCCGTGCCCGGCAGGCGCCGTCGTAAGCGCAGTCGACGGAGAAGAACGGCTTCTTTACGTCGCCGCAGAGGGTTTTCTCCAGCCCGGCCTCCCCCGCGCCGGCGGGCCGGGGCAGCAAGGAGAACAGGACGGCCAGTGCCGCCGCGGGCATGGTCATAGGGCGAAAGGCAGGAGCAGGGGCTTTACGGGGAAATCTTTTTGCAGCACCGGCCGGCCTTTGCGCGAGAGCGTAAGGCGCCGGCCGGAAACCGCGGCCAGGTCGCAGCGGCCGAGCGCCCCGCGGAGCTCCTCCAGGCCCAGCACGCAGGCAGTACCCGAGTAGGCCGCCCCGCCGGGGCCGGACGTCCCGTTAAGCACGGCGAAGTTGAAGTCGTCGGCGTACAGCACGGGCCTGGCCAGCAGCGCCGGGTCCGCCTCGCTCCCCGCCCCGTGCCGACGCAGCAGGGCCAGGTTGAGCCGGGCGATCTTGAGGCTGGGCGCGCAGTCGTAGGCGCAGGGGTTATGGGAGATGAGGGAGGCGTGAGGCACCAGGGAAACGTCGAACCCGGCGGCGCGCTCCCCGTTCAGGCGCCCGTCGAAATCCAGGATATTGTTCAGCTCCCAGCGGAACCTGCCCGTACCGGCGGCGGACCGCCGGACAAAATCGTTCATCGGGCCTTTGCCGCGGATAATGGCGTTGTGCTTCTTAACGCAGCAGGCCGGGTAGCCCAGCAGCGCGCCCACGGCGTCGTAGCGGCTGTCGTAGTAGGCGGCGGCCGCCGCTTTCAGATAAGAAGTCTTTTTGGCGACCAGGTAGGTGCGGCTGCGCCCTTTATAATCGTAGCTCTCGTCTATCCGCTCGAAGACCAGGCCGTACCCGGAGAAAACTTTTTCCAGTTTTTTCGCCGGGCCGGGGTCCAGCCCGGCCGAAATTATTTTTTTATAGCCGTACCACAGGCCAAGGACGTCCTTGGCCCGCATCCCGGAAAAATCGGATAGTTTCAAGTTCACAGGCGCCATAGTTGCGGTTACCTTATGATAACAATGCTGGCGCGGGTACCGCAACAGGCGGCCCCGGCGGGGGCAAAATTTGTAACATATTAAAAACAGCAGCAGGAAAAACCCAACTATGTCCAGATTTGAAGAACAGGTAGTCCGCGCCGTACAGGGCCGCAGCCCGCTGATCCACGTGCACACCTCCGAAGAGGACCGCGTGATCGCGCGGCTCAAGCCGCTGGAGCAGCTTTGCTTCCCGGGCGGCACGTCCAGCACCTGGAGCTGCGTCCGCGGCCTGGAACCGGCGGTGGAAGGCGTGGATACGCGCGACCCCGCGGCGGCGCTGCAGCAGCTCATCGCCCGGCCCCGGCGCGGCTTCTGCGTAATGAAGGACCTCGCGGACTTCATGACGGACCCGCGGGTGGTCCGCGGCCTGCGCGAGATCTATTTTTCCGCCGCCCGCGACTACCAGTCGGCCCTCGTGCTCATCTCGCCGCTGGCGGGGGTGCCGGAATCCCTGGAAAAAGAGATCTGCCAGGTAGAGCTGGACGTGCCCACCGGGGACGAGCTGGCGGCGCGGATGCTGGCCATAGAGCGGCAGTTCCCCGGCGCGGCGCTGCCGGAGCAGCTCAAGCCGCAGATCGTCCTGGCCCTGCGCGGCCTGACCATGACCGAAGTCGACCACATGCTGTACCGCATTTTCAGCGCCGGCACCTCGGAGCACAAGATCCTCGACGAGATCTTCGCCGAAAAGGGCATGCTCGCCAAGAAGGCGGGCTTCCTGGAGTTCGTGCCGCTCAAGGTGGACACCAGCGCGGTCGGCGGCCTGGAGAACGTAAAGAGCTGGGCGGCCAAGCGCAAGGACCTGTTCAACCAGGAAGCCGTCAACTCCGGCATGCCGATCCCGAAAGGGGTGCTGGTAATGGGCGTCAGCGGCTGCGGCAAGAGCCTGCTGGCCAAGGCCATCGCCGGGCTCTGGCACGTCCCGCTGTTCCGCCTGAACATGAGCATGGTCTTCTCGGGCCAGTACGGCAGCCCCGAAACCGCTTTCCGCAGGGCCCTGGACACCATCGAGAGCATAGCGCCCGCCGTGCTCTGGATAGACGAGATGGAGAGCAGTCTCAGCATCCCGAAGGAAGCCGCCACGCCGCAATCCATGATCTTCTCGGAATTCCTGACCTGGATGCAGGAGAAGCCGCCGCTCATCTTTGTGGCGGCCACGGCCAACCGCATCGAGATGCTGCCGGCCGAGGTCATCCGCAAGGGCCGCTTCGACCAGGTGTTCTTCTGCGACCTGCCCGACGATGTCGAGCGCGCGCAGATCCTGCAGATCCACCTGGAGCGCAACCTGGGCACCGCCTCCGGCATAGATATCCCCCGCCTCATCGCCTGCACCAGCGGCTGGAGCGGCGCGGAGATAGAGCAGGCCATTATCGCCACGCGCATCGACGCGCGCCAGTCGGGCAAGCCGGTAACCACCGACGACATCTGGCTGCAGACGCACAGCATGGTGCCGCTCTCCAAGACCATGTCCGAACAGGTCAAGGCCATCCGCGACTGGGCCTTTAAGCGCGCCACCCCGGCCTCCATAAAGCACTCGGCCTGAGCCGGGACATAAAATAAAAGGCCGGTCACGTTAAGTGACCGGCCTTTTATTTTTCAGGCAGCCCCTGTTACAGGAACTGCGGCAGCGCGGCGTAGAACGCGGCGGCTTTCACCAGGTCCTCGGCCGGCATGAACTCGTTGACGGTGTGCGCGTGCACCTCGTTGCCGGGGCCGAAGCCGATGGTGGGGATGCCCAGGCGGCCGGCCGAAGCCACGCCGTTGGTGGAGAACACCCACTTATCCACCACGGGCATTTTCTTGAGGGCCACTTTCCCCGCTTCCACGCCGGCGTTCACCAGCTTGTGTTCGCGCGGCAGCACCCAGGTCGGGAAATATTTTTCCTGGCCCACTTTCAGGCCGGTCCAGGCCACGGCGTCGTACTGCAGCACTTCCACCTTGGCCTTGGCCCGCTTCACGGAGGGCAGGCGCTGTATCTCGGCCACCGAGCTCTTGAGCGTCTCGCCTATGGTCAGGCGGCGGTCCAGGTAGATAGTGCATTCGTCGGGCACGGCGTTGTAGGACGGGGTCTTGCACTCTATGGCGGTAACGGCCACGGTGCCTTTGCCGATGAACTTGTCCACCTTGAGCCGCTTGTTCAGGGCGGTTATTTCCTTGGTGATGTCGGCCATCTTCACCACGGCGTTGTCGCCGCGCTCGGGGGCGGAGGCGTGGCAGGAGCGGCCCTTGGTGATGACCTTCATCTCCATGCGGCCGCGGTGGCCGCGGTAGACCTTCAGGTCGGTGGGCTCGGTGATCACCACGAAGTCGGGGCGGATACCCTCTTTTTTGATGATGTGCAGCAGCGGCAGGCCGTCACAGTCCTCCTCCATCACGGAGCCGACCACCATAAGGGTGTAGTCGCCTTGGAGCTTGAGGTCCTTTATGATCTTGCCGGCGTAGACCATGGAGGCCATCGACAGCTTCTGGTCGGTGGCGCCGCGGCCGTAAATGGTGTCGTTCTTGTAGATGCCCGCGAAGGGGTCTATCTTCCAGGCCTTGGGGTCGCCGATACCGACGGTGTCGATGTGGGCGTCCATCATGATCTTCTTTTTGCCGTGGCCGATGAAGCCGATGATGTTGCCCATCGAGTCGATCTTCACCTTGTCGAACCCGACCTTCACCATCTCCTTCTTGATCAGCTCCACGAGCTTGCCTTCCTGGCAGGAGAAGCTGGGGGTGCGGATGATGTTGCGGGCGAAGGCCACGATGTCTTTCTTATATTTGTCGGCGGCCTTGCGGATGAGTTCTGCGTTGTTCATTTTTCCTCCTGAAGTATTCAAATCCAATAATATTCTAGTCAATGACGCGGCGCTTTGTAAAACGGCCGGCGGCGCGGCGCAGCCACGCATAGCTGAAATAGCTCTCGTCGCGGCGGTCGCCCAGGGCCAGCTCGCTCGCCTTTTCCAGCCTCGCGAGGACGCTCCGCCCCCCGGCAGCGCGCGCCAGGGCCCGGCGTATTTCAGGGGCCACCCTCCGGAAATCCTCGCGCATGCCCTTCTCGTCGCCGGCGTCGCTCCGCAGCAGCGCGCGGTTTATATAGGCCCAGTTATTGGGCCCGTGGGCCAGCACCGACTCCAGGTCCGCCAGCGCCCCCGCCGGGTCGCCGGCCAGGCGGCGGGCTTCGGTCCGCCAGGTCCGCGCTTCCCTGTCGGTGGGAAAAAGCTCTACGGCCTTGTCCAGGTCCGCCAGCGCCTCCCGCAGGCGGCCCAGCCGCAGCAGCGCGGCGCCGCGCCAGCAGTAGGCGGCGTCGTCGCCGCGCCGGGCGCCTTCGCCCAGCGGCGCGAGGGACTCCTTATACTTGCCGGCGAAAAGCAGCAGCTGCCCCTCCCAGGCCAGCAGGCCGGCCCGGGCCCACAGCGGGGCAAGCTCCTGCGCCCCGCGCAGTTTTTTAAGTCCGGCTGCGACGCGGCCGGTGCAGAAATACACTTCGGCCAGGCGGCCCATGGAGGTAACCATGGAGACCATAGCTTTCTCGCTCGCGGAAAATTCTTTCAGGGCGCGGCTGAAATCCAGCCTGTACAGCGCGGCCAGGCCGGCGGGGAAGCGCATCCAGCCGTAGCGCTCCGCCGGCAGGGCGGGCAGTTTATCAAAAGAGCGCAGGGCGCCGGGATAGTCGCCGGTGTAGTAAAGCAGCGCGCCGCGCAGGAAGGCGCGGTAAGGCTCCAGCTCCGGGCTGAGCCTGGCGGCGGCCAGTTTTTCCAGGCGGGCGGGAAAGAACCCCCGCGGCATGGCCGAGGACCGATCACCCCACGGGTTCCACAGCCGCGACAGCACCGTGCCGGCGTCGGGCGCGTCCAGCACTTCTTCGGCCGCCCGGAAAGCTTCCTCGTACCGGTCGAGGGTGCAGCAGGCGATATAGGCGTAGAGCGGCTCGGACCGGCCGCGCGCGCGCAGGAAGCCCTCGAAAGCTTTTTTCATCCCGGCGTAGTCGCCGGCGCGTTTGCAGAACATGGCCAGCCAGTAATAATGGCCGGGGTACGCTCCCGGCAGGGCCAGCAGCGAGGCGTAGATCTTTTTCGCCTGCGCCGCGTCCGGGCAGCAGCTCAGGGCTTTCTCGAGGAGTTTGCCCAGCACGGGGCTGGACGGAAGTCGGCGGGCGGAGTCTAAAGCCAGGCGGCAGGCCAGGTCGGCCCGGCCCTTGTCGAGCAGGCCGTTCACCGCCTTCTCGGCGGCGGCCAGGGCGTAGCCCTGCGCGGGACTCTTCATTTGAGCAGGGCCAGGTAGCGCCTGAGCGACCCGCAGAACAGCGCGGCGTCGGCGGGAGTATTATAGGAGAAGAAAGAGATACGGATGGTCTCGCTGTAGCCGGAATTAAGGCAAGCCAGATCGGCGCAATGGCGCCCGGTGCGCACGGCTATCATGCGCCCCCTGACCTGCCGGTTAAGGAACAGGTTGAAATCCGGCACGGAAAAGCCTTTCTTCAGCGGCGCCAGCGTGATAAGCGAACCGTTCAGCAGGTCCGCCCTCTCGCCCAGCACCCTGACGCCTTTTATGCCTTCAAGTTCGTCCAGCGCGGCGGCGACCAGGCCGGACACATGGGCCCTGATATTGCCGAAGCCGGCCTGCTCCAGCCGCGCTATAGCGGCGGCCAGGCCCGCGGCGCCGGAATAATTCTGCACGCCGGCCTCCAGGCCCTGGTAGCCGCCGAGATATTTTACCGCGTAGCTCCCGCCCGAGGCCTTGACGCTCTCCACGGTGCCGCCGCCTACCAGCCAGGGGCGGAGCCGCTCCAGCAGCCCGGGGCGCACACAGAGAGCGCCGGTGAAAAAGGGCGCGCCCAGCTTGTGTCCCGAGAAGGCGCAGGCGTCGGCTCCCGCCATCACGCCGCCCCCTCCGTGGGTGGGGGCGTACTGCGCGTCGTCGGAAAAAAGGAAGGCGCCAGCGGCGTGGGCCAGCCTTGCCGCGGCGGCCACGTCGGAAACCCCGCCGAAGATATTAGAGGCGTGGTTCATGCAGACCAGCGCCGTGCGAGGCCCGATCAGGTCCGCCAGGCCGTCCATGTCGACCCTGAACCCCTTGAGGGGCGCCACCCGGATCTTTATCCGGCCGGCGGCGGCCAGGCGCTCGAAAGGCAGGAACACCGCGTTGTGCTCCAGCGGCGACAGCACCACCTCGTTGCGTTTCGGGGTGAACGGGAAGGAATTGGCCAGCAGGTTGGCGGCGTCCGTGACGCCGGCGGTAAAAACCACCTCTTCAGGCGAGGCCGCGCCCATAAAGCTGCCGACGCGCGAGCGGGCGCTGTGGAACTCCTCCTCCATGGCCGAGGCCAGGGAATGCATGGAGCGCCGGCCGCCGCAGCCGCCCAGCAGCAGCATGTGGCGTCGCTGGGCCTCGGCCGCGCAGCCCATCTTCAGCACGGTGCAGGCGCTGTCCAGGTACACCAGCCGCCGGCCCGAGAACTCCCCGTTCAGGGCTGGAAACTCTTTATTAAGGCTCTTTATTTTATCGCTCATAAAGTTTTGTGCACGGCTATATAGTCTTTTCTCGGACCGGGACAGACTTTAAAAAAACGGCAGCCCCGGCAGGCTCTAACGCGTTTTTTTTCCAGCAGGTGCGGCCCTTTCAGGCCTTTCCTCATCTTCTCTATATCCACGTTAAGCCGCCAGAATTCCCCGAGGCGGCAGGGCGGGACATGGTCCACTTCGCAATGAATGCCGGCCCTGGCGCAGGCCGCGAGGGCTTTTTCCAGGTAGGGCTGCACTTTTAAATACTCCGGGATGAACGTCCCGTCCTCGGCCCTGCCCGCTCCCTTTATGTAGCTGAACTGTATCCAGGCCGCGCCCTTCAGGCTCCCCGCCGCGAGGGCAGCGAAGGCGGGCAGTGCCTTGTAGTTGAGCAGACTGATTACATGGGTGAGCCGCACTTTAGCCCCGGCCCGCATCAGCCGCCGCACCCCGGCGAGGCGCTTCTTAAAGCCGCCGCGGGCGCGCGTTATCTTATAGTCCAGCGCCGGGGAGGCGGCCGGGAAATTTACGTTGAAGTAGCCGCCTGCGGCGTTAAGGGCTCCGGCAAGCTTAATTAGGTCGGCCTGGGGCATGTCGGCCGCGGCCAGGGCGTTGGTCTGCAGTTCTACCGGGCGCCCGAGCCGCCTGACGGCCCCGAGCAGCAGGCACAGGTTATAGGCGCCGGCCAGCAGCGGCTCGCCGCCGGAGAGCTGCACCAGCCCGGCGGGCATGGCGGCGATCTCCTTCAGCCAGCCTCGCAGGTCGGCTTCCGGTCCGCGCCCCCCCTCCTCCGGCCAGGAGCAGAACACGCAGCGCTGGTTGCACCGCCTGAAAAGGTGTATTAACGACATGGGAGCCGGCCTGCGCAGTGTATCATGATGAGGCTCTATGAATTATTGGAATTTCTTTTTTAAAGTTATGCGTTGTACGCTGCCCAACCCCGTCTCAGGGGAAACGCCGTAATCCAACTGCGCGCCCAGCGCCATTACACCAGCGCCCACGCAAAGGCCGCTCTTCTCATTGCTCTGGGTTAGTCCGGTCAGGCCGTAGCCGCCGCGTAGCGCGAAGCCCAGGTTATTGCCAGTAAGCATAGCATACTCAGTACCAGCCGAAAAGACCGTCTGCTTATCGTAGACCAGTCTTTTTACGTCGAGCGACAAACCCATGCCGGGCAGCACCATAAAAGTAAAGCCTGCATTGACGCTCAGTGGCAGGTTATCCCGCTGGGACAAATACTTTATGCCCGCGCCCAAGTTCTGCACCCCTACGCCGAGGGTGACCGGCAATCTGCTTAACTTTTGTTTGGCGCCCAGGTCCACCGCAAAGGCCTGCGCCTTTACGCCCGCTATGCTGCTTTGAATGTATTTTATCGCACCGCCCACGCTCTTGAAGCCGAAGCCCAGGCTTATCGCCTGGTCGTAGGCGCTGTAGCCGCCGCTGGCCGTTCCGTCGTCGGTCCGGCCTTCCATTTTCCCACTGGACAGCCGCGTTAGGCCCAATCCAAAGGCCATTTTCTTTATGGGCAGACCGAAGCCTATGAAGTCATGGCTGGAATCCATCAGCCACTGGCTGTGGCTAAAGGCGGCCTCCGGCCCGGTCATAGCGGAAAGTCCCGCCGGGTTGTAATTCAGCGCGTTAACGCCCAGCGCCGAAGCCACACCCGCCGAGGCCATGCCGCTAAGACGCGCGTCCGTGTCTATCTTTAAGAACTGCGCGCCCGTCTGCGCGGCGTTAGCCGCGGTGGAAACCAGCAGGAGCAGGGAAAATATTTTAATTATGTTTTTCATATTTTCCTTTTACCTCACCACCGCGAACTTGCCTTTGGCTTTTAGTTTCTTGCCGGCACGCTCGGCCTCGACGGTGTAATAGTAGACGCCGCTGGCTATGCGGCCAGTCCAGGCGTATTCGTAGGCGTAGACCGAGCCCACAGCCTGCGGGCTGCCCCTAAGGGTCTGCTCGTGGGTAAGTTGGCCGGCCACGGTGAAGACCTTCAGTTTTACGCTGTCGGCCGTGCCTACCTCTATATGGAAGGTAGGCACCTTGCCGCCCTTGGCCGGGTCAGGGTAGACGTAGACCTCGCCCAGCTTGAACTCCAGGGCGGACGGGCTAGTGCCGGCCCGCATCATCGACGGGCTGTAGGCGCCGGGGATGTAGAACTCAAGCCCGTTGGAGACCGCCTGCCCGCGCATGGCCACCACCGTGTGGGTGCCATAAGTCAGGCCGGAAGGCACGGTGCCGGTTATCCTGGTATCCGTCCAGAGGCTCAAGGCGCATTGCGCACCGCCCAGGAAGACCTTGGCTATGGTAGCGTCATAAGGTCCGAAGCCGGTGCCGTAGAGGTTGAACACGGTCCCGACAGCGCCGCTGGTCGGCGTCATGCTGGAGATGACCGGCTCCTCCACGTTAATGTAGGCCGTGGCGCTTTCTGCCAGGCCGCCATTAAGATAGCGCTGCACCTGCACGGGGTAAGTGCCCGCCAGCAGGAACGGCAGCTTGCCCTGTATCTTTGTGTCGGTCCACAGGGTAAGCGCTGTGGTGGTGCCGTTTATCAGCACCTTGGTGTAGTTGGCTACGTAGTTGCCGAAGTTGTAGCCCGTTATGGTGAACGGCGCTATGACCGAGGCAGTAGACGGGCTTACGGCGTCCATGTAGGGCGTTCCGACGGTGAAGGTGAATGTTGAGGTACGCACCACGCCACCATTCAGGGCACGCTCCACTACCAGTTCATAGTCGCCGGCGGCCAGGCTGCCGGGAATGGTGCCCTGGAGCTTGGTGTCGGTCCACAAGGTAAGCGGGGCCGCAACATTGCCTATGAGCACCTTGGTGTAATTGGCCACGTAGTTGCCGAAGTTGGAACCCATTATGGTGAACGGCAGCCCTATCGGCCCCGACGAGGGCGCAAGCGTGTAGGCAGCAGGCGCTGTCACGCTGAAGCCCAGAGGCAGCGACTGCACCTGGCCGCCGTTGAGACTGCGCTCCACCACAACCTGGTAGTCGCTAGCGGCAAGACTGCCCGGCACGGTGCCCTGTATCTTGGTATCGGTCCACAGGGTAAGCGGGCAGGTAGTGCCGCCTATGAGCACCTTGGTGTAGCCTGCCGAGTAATTGCCAAAGCCTGTGCCGTAGATGGTGAACGGCATGGCAATGGGGCCGGCCACCGGGGTCATGCTGGCGACATTGACTCCTACAACTTCGAAGGTGAGCGCCTCGGTCTGCACAGCACCGCCGTCGGAGGTTCTGCGGCCAACCACCACCGGGTACTGGCCGGGGGCCAGGTTGCCGGGGATGGTGCCCTGTATTTTAGTGTCGGTCCACAGCGTAAGCGGCACCGTAGCCCCGTTTATCAGCACACCTGTATAGGCGGCAGAATAATTACCGAAGCTTTCGCCGTTTATGGTGAACGGCAGGCCTATGGGGCCCGACGACGGGGACATGTTGTAGGCCGTGGGCGTGCTGACCGCGAAGGCCAGCGCCTGGGACTGCACTATGCCGCCGTTGAGCTCGCGCTCGACGATGACGGGGTACTCGCCGGGGCCAAGGGCGCCGGGGATGGCACCCTGTATCTTGTCGGCTGTCCACAAGGTGAGCTGGCAGGTAGTACCGCCTATCAGCACCCTGGTGTAATTGGCCACGTAGTTGCCGAAATTGCCACCGTAAATGGTGAACGGCATACCTATCGGTCCGGCCACTGGCGTCATGCTGGCTACGTCCACGTTGACCACTTCAAAGGTCATGGGCGAGGTCTGCATTACGCCGCCGTCCGACGTGCGGCGCTCCACCAGCACAGGGTACTGGCCCGAGGCCAGGCTGCCAGGCACCGTACCCTGGATCTTGGTGTCAGTCCACAAGGTCAGAGGCGCCGTGGTATCCCCGATCAGCACATGGGTGTAGACCGAGGAGTAATTCCCGAAGCCGACGCCCGTGATGGTGAAGGGCATACCAATGGGTCCCGACGACGGTGCCAGCCAGTAGGCTTCCATATTGCGCAGGCTGAACGTAGTGGTGGAAGTGCGAACCACGCCGCCGTTAAGGGCGCGCTCGACCACAAGCTCGTAGTCGCCCACCGGCAGGGTGCCGGGGATGGTGCCCTGGATCTTTGTATCGGTCCAGAGGGTAAGTGGCATGGTGGCCCCGCCCAGCAGTACGCGGGTGTAATTATTCACGTAGTTGCCGAAGCTTTCACCTGTTATGGTGAACGGCAGCCCTATAGCCCCCGACGACGGAGTGAGCGTGTAAAACACGGGAGCAGTTACGGTGAACGGCGAGACTTCCGCCAGCACAGTAAGCCCGCGCTTCACTGAGACGGGGTACTGTCCCGCGGCCAAAGCGCCGGGGATGGTGCCCTGTATCTTGGTATCGGTCCACAGCGTGAGCGGCGCGGTAGTGCCGCCCAACAGCACCACGGTGCTGCCGGCGGAGTAAGTGCCAAAGCCTGTCCCCTCTATGGTGAAGGGGACCCCTATAGGCCCCGAGGACGGAGCTATGAGCAGATATGTTTGCGCAGGCTCGGAGACAACAAAATATGCCGTCTTCGTGGCTTCCTGATTCCCTACGTTATCCTGGGCCCGGATAGAGATAAAATGCTCTCCGGGAGACAAGGTGAACGGCCCCGAATAATACGGGTTTTCACAGGTCCCCGTATCATTCACGCCGCCGAACCAGTCCATGAAGCCGCAATTATCGGTTGAGACATCCACCAGGAAGTAAGTGGTGGCCCAGCCGCTGGCCAGGCCATTGGACACAATATCCTCGGCCGTAAGCGTTATAGTGTCGGCCGTGGTGGCATAAACCGTGGCGCCGGCCGCTATCGGCGCGCCGTTTATGGCCAACGTTGCCGCCGGCGGGGTTCCGTCCGACCAGAGGGTCATATTGACCCCGGGCCCGACGTTGTCGATTTTGTCCACGGCCCAGCGGTACAGCGAACGCACGCCCTCAGGCACGCTGAAAGCGCCGTCATATAGAGGATTTTCGCAGGTGCCGGGCGCCGCCGCCGGGTTATAGGCGGTCGAGAGGCATTCCGCGGTGGGCTCCGCGTCCAACAGGTAATACGTGCTGGCCACGCCGGCAAGCACGTCGGTATTAGAGGAAAGGTCCACGGAAGTCAGCGACAACTGCGCGGTGGAACTCACATAAACCGTCTCATCCTGCACAAAAACGCGGCTGGCCGAGAAATACACCTCGGGACCGCTCTGGTCGTAGATACTTATGGGCGCGGCCAGCGCGAATATGGAATTGCTCCCCGTCTCGGCCGTAACACAGCCCTCTACGCGGGTAGTATCCAACCCGCCAACCGTCCCGTCGTCCTTATATTGGTAGATCTCGAAGCGGTCCAGGTCCGCGTCGGAAAGACCGGAGGGCAACCCGCAGATACGTATGGTGATGCCGCTGTAATCAACCCCAGTATAAGTTAGCCTCCAACCAAGTCCCGTTCCGAACGGATACAGGGCGTAGCCTTTGGGCGCGGGAGCGGCGGCCTTAACGACCGTTAGCTCCGGCGTAGCTCCCTCGAGAGTAACCAGATTATGGAAAGTAGGCTCGAACATGCCGAAGTTATATGTAACATCCAACCCGGTCGGCTCGGAGCTGTTCCTGGAAACCGAAACCGCAGGGCCCACTATGTCAGCGGCTACCGTTTCCTGCGTGACCGACGCTATACAGGACGGGGCGCTGTACCCAACGGACAAGCTGCCGCTCATATATTCGTTCCCGCTAAACAGTCCCACCGGTGTATCCGTGGAGTCGGTCAAGGTGACGGAGATGGAATTAGTGGTAGGCTGATAATTGACCGGCACCGGCAAGGTGGTGGGCACGGCCGTCAGCGTGACCGTGCAGGGAGCCACACCCCGCATGGAGATGCCCGTGATATGGCGCCCCACGCTATGGTAGTCGTCCCCCCCGCCGGGCATCACCTCGCCCGTCTGAAGCGAGGAATAGTGGAATTGCGCCCGAGGCTGGGGCATGACGGAGTTCTGCGCCACGTCCTGCGCGGATAGCAGATATACCGTCTCCGAGCCAATAGCGGGGACGCTCTCGCTGAAACTTATCTGTTCAGTCGTCCCTGGCGTTAATTCAAAATCCCTGACGAGCTCGCCGTCCCGGGTTAAGCGCAGAAAGCCCATGCCGCTGCCAGTGTCCTGCGCCACCCCGTAGATGGAGAACCCGCTGAAATCCCGGGCCATGTCTATATGGTCCAAGGCTATCCGCGGGGTTACCGGGTCAACACGGAACCACATGGTGGTTATCTTCCCGCTTTTATCCGTCACCACCTGCACGTACTTGCCGTCGGGCAGATCGTGCGTCTTTTCAAAGACATAGTTCTGCTCCACGTTAAGGGGAACCTCGATTTGGTTGGCGGGATTGACAGAGTCTCTGTAAAGTTTCACCGAAGCTATTCCCGACCCCAGGTCCGAGTACCCGAACCGCACGCGGTTGCTTGTAAAATATACCGGCGCGTCTTCGGTGCTGCATACCCCCATGCAGGCGTTGTCCAGTATCCCGGAAGAGTTTTCCCGGGTGATCATGGGCTGCGTGACTTCTATTCTTAAAGTGTGAAAGCTGTCCGTGCCGGCCGTGCCGGGAAGAAAACCGTTAGCCGCGCGCCTCAATTCATTTGTGATGCTAATGGTGGCGCTGCTGACCGTAAGCCCTAGCAGCCCGTTGCCCGTTTTGTCCATCCCGTTGAACAGCAATTGCACCTGGGCGTCCTGCGGATAATCCTGCAATTGCAGGCTGAGATTCCCCTCCAGTCTGGTTTTGTGTATAGAAGGGTCGTCGTGCAGGTCCCCGACTATGGCCGGCCCGCCGGTAAGCTGCGCCGTGGGCGCGTTTACGTACTCGCTGAAAGTTATTACGGCTTTGTACTCGCCGGGGATCAGCGGCTGGTCAGCCAGCACGCCGGGCACCAGGGTGTCCATGGAGCCTATCACCGCGCTGGTGGCCCATTTGACGTGGTACTTGGAAGTTTCGGTCTCGCCGGACTTGAGCAGCAGGTCCACTTCCTGCGCGTAGGGGCGGTAGTTGTCTACCGCGACATTACGCACGGCCTCCACCGGCGCCGGCGGGGTGCCTGCAGGGTAGGGATAGGCAATAACTTTCACTTGGTAAACAGTGTCGGGATAGTCCGCGGTCTTCCAGGAGTTCTCTTCGACGTTGGAGTCGAACTGCACCTCGGCCGCAAGTTGCTGCCCGACGTTGGTTACGTTGTAGTAGTTCTGCCAGTCGTCCTCGCTGCCGTCTTGCGGGTCACGAGTGGGTGGGCTGAGGTATGTAGTTGTACGTGATGTATTGGTAGGGATCATTACCCCATACATGGAGAATGGCCGGCCGGAGAACAGGATAGTTTCATTTATCCCGTCAATGAGGCTCCAATCAAGCTGATAAACGCCAGAACGATTTCCGCCGTTAACATTGTTCTGCGCGTGGACAATTATGTCAACATCGCCATAAATGCCTGTATACTCCACACCCTGCACCGGGAATTCGGAAAACATGTTCTCAAGAATTCCGGCAGTAGCAGCCGTGGATTTATCCGGGACAGGGATGATATCAGAGGCGTTCAATGTTAAGGCCTGGGTTACAGGGGAGAAGTGAGGCAAGGGGTCTTCAGCTCCTGTAATAAAGCATTCTCTCGAGTTTGCGGCAATGGCAATGTGAAGATGGCAATATTCTGGTTTAGTGTAACTTTCGGGGAATCTTTGCAATGCCCCCAGTATGGTTGCCGTACTCACGAAATCCCCTCTAAAGGTGCTTGTTGTTGGCTGAATATGCCCAAAAACAAATATCTTTGAGGTGATGTAGTCCCGCACGCAAACATAACCACTATCACCAAGAATATCATTGTTGTATCCCAAAACGACACCAGAGGATATCGGCGAAATCACAGTTTGTGCCAATTCCCCTGGCAAATCAAAACCATCATGATAAATGCTTTTGTCAAAATCACCATAGACCTGATCCACTTTGCTCAATCCCTCGGGAATGCTTAAGGCAAAACACGGAGAGATAAAAGCCGAAACAAATGAGACTAAAACCAGCACCTTAGTTCTCATATTTCCCCTCGGTTATTAAGGTTTTTTTTAAGATGTCAAACACATATGCCATATTTTTCTGAAAGTATTCTTTATCGGGGTTTTCCCAATATAAAGGAATTTCTATGAGAGCGAATTCGTCATTGTTTGAGAACGAAATCCTAGTGTCCCCATAAAATATGTTGTGCCGTATCAGTTCGTTCCCATTCATGTCATACAGCACTGAATATCGTCCATGTCTAGATCCAGAAGTGGTTACAAAATACTTACCCGTGTTGGAAACTAAATGGTTTTCAACGCATTCATTTTCAACTGTCTTTATAAGTTTCCCAGAATAATCGTAAATCTCAAAACCTAAGGGACCCCTAAAGCATCCCCTTATCACAAACAGTCTTGATTTAGAAAAGTCCATCCCGCCTTCAGGTATTTTTGAGAATTTCACAGATTCAACCTTGTTGCCATAAGCGTTATATACGGTCACCAGTCCAGAGTCTTTCTCCGCAACAACAATTCCCTTCTTGTTTTTAGACTGATATGCAACTTTTCGCCCATCTCTTACAGATGAATAGGATGTCCCTGGTTTAAATAGCAATCCCATCTTTTTCATCTTCTCTTTGATAGGGCCATTATCAGTAGTTACAGGGCTTGTTTTCAAGTTCGCCTCTTCGTTCGCGACATACTCTTTAAAACTCTTGTAATCCCTAACCTCTATCTTTTTTTCTTTGGCGGTTGGCGCGGAGGCAGTACCGGAACTCGCCTCCTGTGCCATGGCGGGATAAGCTCCAATACACATGTAAATTCCAACGGAAAGACAAATAATATTCTTATTCATAAATATCTCCTTAAAACGGAACAATCCTCGCAAGAGGTATCGCCCGCACACATAGATGTCTGATTGTTTAGCCCAAACCGATTATGCCCAAATCCTAACAATTGCCAGTTTACCTGTCAAACGCATCGAGCCGTCACCACCTGCACGTACTTGCCGTCGGGCAGATCGTGCGTCTTTTCAAAGACATAGTTCTGCTCGGTGTTATCTGGGATCTCGATCTGATTTTTGGGATCGATGGCGTCTTTATACAGTTTTACCGAAGCTATCCCCGACCCCAGGTCAGAGTACCCGAACCGCACGCGGTTGGTCGTAAAATACACGGGCGAGTCTTCCGTGCTGCATACGTGGTATTTTGAGGTTTCAGTCTCGCCGGACTTGAGCAACATGCGAAGTCTTCAAGGGATGCAAAAGATTTACAGGGCATATCACTTTCTCTCTTTATAAATCAAAGCGAAGTTAGTTTTTACATCAATAATTGAAATTTCTCCTTTTGTGCTTTGTTGCGGTGATTTGATTTTGGATTTTTCATGTTTAACAAGTTCGCTGGCATCATAATCAATAAAAGAAGTTCCCCCGGCAGCCTTTACAAGAAGAAATCGGTCATCATCAGTAAAGGTAATCCTGTTGGCACTAATGTTGGTTTTTAAGGGAATTTCCTTTTGTTTTTCCCATTGTCTACTAGCATTTAAGGTGAAAATAATGAGTTGGGAAGGTTTTATAATGTTTTCGCCCTCACCGGTAAAGGCTGAAAGAATAGCGAGATGTTTTCCACTCTTTGAAAAAGCAAAATTCGTCCAATCAATACTGACAAAGTTTTCAAGTGTTCCAGTGGAATCATAGATATGAAATCCATTTCTTGTCTTTGGGCCTGGCTCAATGCCTCTGTTTGTGGTAAATAAATAGAATTTATTATCAATCCAGTACGGATAAAACACTCCATCGAAAGAGACTGAGAACAATCTGGCTCCATCCGCATTGAAGAGGTCAACATGCTGAATAAATCCGGTTTTCTCATATTCTTGGGGGTTGTGTTTAATTAGAGTAATAAAATGGTCCCCACCCAAAATTTGCGTTAGCTGCGCAAAAGAAACAATTTTCCCGTTTTTTGTCCGGAACTTTTTGTGTTTTTCCAATTCAACTAATCCATAGGCACTCCCGGCATCTCCAGTTTTCTTCTTGGTAGCGAGTAGTTTCACGTAATTCTGAAAACTCTCATCGTCCTTCACAACAACATTTTCGCTTAGTTTTTCCAAGGCCCATACCCGAGGGGCAACGGCACAAAAAAACATCAGTGCGAGACATGTGTTTAGAGTTTTTTTCATAATTTTGTCCTTAGTTTATCTCGCACACCGATGTATCCTTAAAGCGGCACCATCCCCACAAGGGTATCGTCCGCGCACATTGATGTCTGATTGATATAGCCCTAACCACTTATCGCAAATCTTACAATTCACAGTTTGCCAGTCAACCGCATCCTGTAATGCTGGCTTTAAACTTTTCTCCCCATGCAAACCTGCCCGTATTGCCAGACTTTGGTCATGCCTGGCCCCGCGCGGCGGCCTGGGCGGCGCACAGGCAGGCGCAAAAGATAAAGATGACGCCGGAAAGGTACAGCCACATCAACAGGGCCATCAGGCCGCCGAAAGCCCCGTAGACGGCGTTGAGCACGGCGAAATGGGTGAGGTACAGCACGAACAGGCTCTGCGCCAGATACAGCAGCAGAGAGGCGCAAAGGGCGGCCAGCCAGACCTCGGAGTAGCGGGTGCGGCGGTGCGGCGCCAGCTTGTAGAAGAACATCAGGCTAAGGAACAGGGCCAGCCAGGGCACGAAGTACAGCGCCAGCCGGTGGGCGGCAGGGAGGATGTACTGTGAATGCAGCGCGCCGGCGGCCAGTTTGGCCAGCATAGGTATGCCCAGCCCCGCCACCACCGACAGCGTTACCACGCCCAGGAGCGTCAAACTTTTTAGCGGCATCTTCCACCAGCGGCTGCCGCCGGTGTTCCAGGCGCGGTTGGCGGCCTGGATCAGCGTGGTAAAGAACTGCGCCGACACCCAGACCAGCATCAACAGGGCCACCGTGCCGGCCTGGCCGCGGGCCTTGATCACGCGGGCCACCGCCTCGAAGACGTAGTCGTGAACGTCGGCGCTGGCCGGGATGAAACCTTCAACGTAGGTTATCACCATCGCAGCGGCCTCCCGCTTATCCATGAAGAACGAAGCGGCGGTGACGAACAGGATGATGGCCGGGAACAGGGCGAACAGGGCGCTATAGGAGAAGGCGGCGGCCCGCTGGCCGCCGTCTATCTGGTTGAACCTCTGCGCGGCCAGGGCCAGCGTGCCCCAGGCGCCGCGCGCGCCGTTCTTGATCCTCTCTTTCATTGTTTGGGCCGGCGGGGACCCCTCCCCGCCGGCGCGTTCCCCTTAAAGCCCCTTCTTTACCTCTTCCAGCGACTCGGCTATCATGTCGGCGGCGTAGTTCAGGTCCTTGGCGGAGTGCCGGTAGGCCACGTAGCCGTGGTGGTAGGGTTGCAGGAAGACCTTGCGGCGGATCAGCTCGGTGTAGAACTTCACGCGGTTTTTCTTGTAGGCGCCGGTCTCGTCCTTGTCGAAGGTGATGTAGGGCATCCACGGCTCGCCGGTGAATTTCACGGCCAGGCCGCTGGCCTTAACGTGGCGGCGGACTTTCTTGCAGAAGGCGGTGCCGCGCTTGGCTATGACGTCGAGCATATTGTCCCGCTCGAGCAGCTCTATCGTTTTCAGCGAGGCCACCATGGGCAGGGTGTTGTTGAAGTAGGTGGAGGAGACGAAAGCCTTGCTCACCAGCACGTCCATGACGTCCTTGCGGCCGGCCACCATGCTGATCTCGTAGCCGTTGGCCATGGCCTTGCCGAACACGCTCATGTGCGGCGTCACGCCGAAGAGCTGCTGCGCGCCGCCCAGGCTGACGCGGAAACCGGTGCGGATCTCGTCGAAGCACAGCACGGCGCCGTACTGCTCGGCGAGCTTTTTGCAGCCTTCCAGGAAGCCGGGCTTGGGCATTTCCACCTCGTGGGCGTTGGGGTGGCCGAGCGGGGTCATGATGATGACGGCCACCGTGTCGCCGTGGGACTTCATCAGGTCTTCCAGCTGCTGCAGATCATTGTATTCGAACTCGAGCACGTCCTCGTAGCTCTTGGGCAGCACGCCGCCCTTGTTCTCCACGCACCAATCGGCCCAGCCGTGGTAGCCGCAGCGTATGGTCTTGCTCTTGCCGGTGAAGGCGCGGGCTATGCGGCCGGCCAGCGTGGTGGAGTCGGAGCCGGTCTTGGTGAACACCACTTTCTCGGCGGAAGGCACCAGCGAGATGACCTTTTTGGCCAGGTCGTTCTGCACTTCCTGCACGATGGACATGCAGAAGCCCTTTTCCTTTATCTGCTTTATTACGGCGGCGTCTATTTCGCGCTCGCGGTGGCCGATGATGATGGGGCCGTAGGCGCAGAGCATGTCGATGTACTCGTTGCCGTCCACATCGGTCACTTTGCCGCCCTTGGCGGAGTCGAAGAAGATGGGGTATTCGCCGGGGACGAAATTGTACGGGCGGCGTATGCCCATCATGCCGCCGGGGATGAGGTCCTGCGCTTCCTTGTAAAGCCTGTCGGAATTGTCGAGTTTAAGATGTTCAGCCATGGTATTCTCCTTGTTAGTTTTTGCCCGTCATCCTCTCGTAAAGTTTCTTGGCGACGAAGGTGGCCACGTGGTCGGCGTAGGAGCCGGCGCCAAAGCCGGCGTCGTAGCCCAGCTCCTTGGCCAGCTTGTTGTTGACACGGGGCCCGCCCATCACGATGAGCATCTTGCCGCGCACCTTCTCCGCCTCGGCCAGCTCTATCAGCTCGGTCAGGTTCTTTATGTGCACGTCCTTCTGCGTTACTATCTGCGAGACCAGCACGGCGTCGGCCTTCACTTTCCTGGCGAACTCCAGCAGTTTCTCGTTGGGTACCTGGGAGCCCAGGTTGTAGGTCTCCAGCATGGGGTAGCGCTCCAGGCCGAAGTGGTGGTTGTAGCCCTTCATGTTCATGATGGCGTCTATGCCCACGGTGTGCGCGTCGGTGCCGGTGCAGGCGCCCACTATGACCAGCTTGCGCTTGAAATGGGTCTTGATGAAGTCGTTGACCTCGTCCATGGACATGTACTTGTCCACGGCCTCGGCGTATTCCACCTTGTCGTAGTCCAGGCCGATGTCGGTCTTGCCGTAGGCCACGAAGAAGGTGAAATCCTCGGAGAGGGCCGCCGCGTGCACCACCTCCGCCTTCTTGAAGCCGAGCTTCTGCACGTACTGCCGGGCGGCCTCCTTGGCCCTGCCCGAGTTCTTCACCGGCAGAGTGAAGGAAAGCTGCACCGCGCCGTCGTCGGAAGTGTCGCCGTAAGGTTTTATGAACATGATTATTTCCCCACCTTGAGTTTCTTCTTCAGGTAAGCCTCTACAGGGTTGTAGTAGCCGGGAGCCTTCTCGTAGACGCCGTCGAAGCCCTTGCCGCCGTCGCGCGGGCGCTTGATTTCGGCGAACATGCCGGTCTCGATGGCGGCAAACAGGCCGTGCTTCTTGACTTCGGCGAGCATCTCCACCGTCTCGTCTAGCACCTGGCGCGCGCGGCGGGCCATGATGCCGTCCTTCTTGAACTCGATGTCGTTCATGAAGTCGGCCATCGTATTGTGCACGTACAGGGCGTTGTCTATGGCGAGGTGGCGGTCCTGCAGGTAGGGCGTGTGGATGGCCTCGGTCAGCATGCCCAGCAGGTGGATGCCCTGGTCGGTGGCTTTGGATACGAAGTTGAACAGCGTGTTCATGGCCAGGCCCTTGAAGATGTCGCCGGTCATGAACTTGGTGGGCGGCATGTACTTGAGCGGGTGCTCCGGGAAGATCTCGCGGGCCATCTGCGCCTGCGCGTATTCGTAGAGGAACCCGTTCTTCAGCTCCGGGTTGATCTCGAAGGCGTGGCCCAGGCCCATCAGGCGGTTGGGCATGCCGGCGTTGGCGGCGAAGTTCTCGTTGAGGAACTGGGAAGCCAGCACGGTATGCGCCTTCTCCACGGCGTCGGAGGTGGTGAGGTAGTTGTCCTCTCCGGTGTTGATTATGATGTCCGCCGCGGTGTTGATCATGCGGGAGAAGAACTGGTCGGTGAACGTGCGGTACATGTTGATGTCGCGGAACAGGATGCCGTACATGGAATCGTTGAGCATCATGTCCAGGCGCTCCAGCGCGCCCATAGCGGCGATCTCGGGCATGCAGAGGCCGGAGCAGTAGTTGACCAGGCGGATGTAGCGGCCTTCCTTCTCTACGATCTCGTCGAGCGCGGCGCGCATGATGCGAAAATTCTCCTGCGTGGCGTAGGTGCCGCCGAAGCCCTCGGTGGTGGCGCCGTAAGGCACGTAGTCCAGCAGGCTCTGGCCGGTGGTGCGGATGACCGCTATGATGTCGGCGCCCTGCAGGGCCGCGGCCTGGGCCTGCTTTACGTCCTCGTAAATGTTGCCGGTGGCCACGATGACGTAGATCATCGGAGATTTGACCTTGCCCTTGCCGGCCTTTAACTTGGCGTTGCGGTGGGCCACGTTGCCGGCTATGCGCGCGTCCAGGCCTTTCAGGATCTCGTCGGCCTTCTTCTGTATCCGTTTGTCGTCGGTGAAAGGGATGTCGCAGAGGTTAAGGCCCTTCTCTATCTCTTTGTTCAGCTCGGCCGGGGTTTTGTCCAGCTTAACCAGCGCGTTGAGGTAGAAGGAGGCCGCGCCGCCGGCGAGTTTCTCCCCGCATTGCGAGGCTATCAGGTTGGGCACCGGTACGCCGTCGGCGTTGGCGCCGTCGGCGCCCAGCAGGCGCAGGGTGGCGCGCTCTATGGTCACGGTGGTGTGGGCGGCTATGAAGGCCTGCACCGGGGAGGTTATCCCCGCGGCCAGTTTGCGCGCCTGGTCTATTTTGGGTTTGGAAAGTCCTAGCTTGCTTTTCACTGGGGTCATTTTTTATCCTCCATGAAATCCTGCGCCCGCTTGATTATGGCCTTGGCCACGCCGAGTATGCCGGCTATCTTTATAGCGTCCCGCGCTTCTTCGCCTTCGCCGCCCTGCAGCAGCTCGTAGCGCATGAACTTGTTGATCATTTTGAGCTTCTCGTCGAGCCCGCAGGCCGCCCGGCCGGAGAAGTAGTCGTTGAAAGCGGCCGTGTCGAAGCCGCGCATCTTGAACGAGGCTGCTGTTTTTCCGGCCTTCAGGCCGGAGAAATGGGTGGCCAGGAAGGCGACGGCGGCTGTTTTGCCGCCGAGGTCCTCCAGGATCGCCGAGAGCAGGGCCGCGGCCTCCTCGGAATTGGTGGTGCGGGCGAACTCGTCCATGATGAGCAGGAGCGAGCCGTCCTTGAGACGGCCGTGGGCGGCTACGAAATCGTTCATCTCCAGGCCGAAGCCGCTCAGCCCCCCCGCCGTCTCCATCTCTCCGCCGCCTATGAAAGCCGCCCCGTCGAAGAGGCAGGTCTCGAAGGCAGCGGCCGGGGTGAAGAAGCCGCTCTGCGCCAGCAGCTGGGTGAAGGCCAGCGTCTTGAGCGCCACCGTCTTGCCGCCCATGTTGGAGCCGTAGATCACGTTGACGCGCCGGCTGAAGACGGCGGTCAGCGGCGTGTACTTGAGGCCTCCCTCGGCCAGGCGCGCCTCCAGGGGCAGGAAACGGGCTCGGGTCAGCCGCACGGGCGAGGGATATTTGTGTATCAGAGGGCGGGTAAGTTTAAATTCGGCGGCCAGGCGGGCGCGTTCGGCGGCGACGTCGATCTTTTCTATGGCTCCTGCGTAGGCTTCCAGGTTTTTCCTCTCCGCGGCTACGGCGGCGGCCAGGCGCTTTACCGCGGCGGCCTCCAGCTCAGCCTCGCGGCCGCGCAGGTAGTCGCGTTCGGAGACGGTCTCCATGTAGTCGGCCCCGTAGACCGGCTTGACCGTAACATGGGTGCCGTCGAAAGGTTCCAGGAAGAGCTCCTGGGCGCCGGAGAATTTCGCCGCGGCTTTCTCGTCCACCACCAGGAAATCCCGGTCGGTAAAGTCCAGTCCCCAGCGCTCCCGCAGAGACTTAAGCTTTTTCTCGCGCAGAATTTTCAGGGCCTTGTCGCAGGCCGCTATCGCGGCTCTTTCGTCGGGCAGGGCCGCGTCGTAGGCGTCGGCTATGTGGAAGGCTTCGCCCGCGCCGCCCTTGTTGAGCAGCGCCAGCAGGTCGGGGGTGGCCCAGCGGGCCCCGAAGCGGCTGCGCAGCGGGGCGGGCAGCAGCTTGAACGCCTCCGAAATGTTGATCAGGAACTTCCGGGCGAGGAAGAGTCCGGCCGCGCTGTTCAGGGCTTCCGGCGACAGTTCTACGGCGGGGATGTTGCGCAGGTGGAAGCGCAGTTTGTCGGCCTTGTGCCGGTTGGCGGCCAGGAGCGTCCCGATGGCGGCCGTGAGGTCGTATTCCGTTTTGAGCGCCGCCGCGTCGGTAAAGAAGCGCCGACCTTCCCGGTAGACGCGGCCATAGGGGGTCAGCGGCCTGAACTGGCCGTAGAAGTTCTCGAATTCCGCGAAAGCCCTGAATTTTTCCATTACCTTGTCACCGCGTAGGGGTTGTAGATTATCCTCTCGGCCAGCGCCGGGAGGGCCAGTTTCTTTTCGAAGTCCGGCCGGCTGACGTTGCACAGGTTCACTATAAAGGCCGCCAGGTCCGGCTTTGCGCCGAAACGCAGCTCGAAGCGGCTCTTCAGCTCCGCCCACTGAGCCCACGATAAAAAGATCTTGGTCAGGTCCTCTATCACCAGGGTGCCGCCTTTAACGTCCTTGCCCGGCAGCCTGCCGGGGGTCAGCGCCCCGTCGATAATGAAGACCGGTTCAGGAAGCTTTTCCCCCGCCCTGCACAGCGGCACGGCAGAGGCCGACCAGATCAGCCGGATGGCCGCGGCCGAAGAATCCAAGTTTTCCGGCTCCACCCTTGCCACGTAGACGAAAGCGGCCCGGCCTCCGGCGGCCACCTGGGTTATCCGGTCCACCGCCCCGTCCACCAGCACCGTGCCGGCGCCGTGGCGCCGCATGTCGGAAAGTATCTCCCTGAGCTGCTCGTTGTTCTCCGGCCCGGAGATCTCCGCCCTGCCGGGGCGCAGCGCGCGCAGCAGCACCGGGCGGCCGATGGCGGTGCGGAAAGGATAGACGTTTAGTATCTCGTAATGCAGGTCGGCGTTGGCAAGCGCTGTCTCGGCGCAGAGCAGCAGGTCGCCCCGCTCCGCCCGTATCTGCGGCTTCGGGTTGCCGAACACCTGGTCCTGGGCTTCGCCGTCCACGCCCACGCTGAGCGCGCCTACCGGGGCGCCTCCGCGCAGGCGGTTCAGGGCGTAGTTCAGGAAGGTGGTCTTGCCGGCGTTCTTCCTGGAGCCGACGATGAACACGGTCCTGTCCCTAAGGCTTTTGACGAAGTCCATGCGCGCCGTTTACTTCCGGTGCCTGCGGGTGCGCATCAGGTTGGCCGGCTCCAGCGTCAGCTTCCCGCCGTTGAGGAGCTTGGCCACCCCGTCTATCGGCTTGTATTGGTCGTCGCCGCAGAACTGGCAGTTCTCGTGCGAGGAAACGTAGCCGTCGGGTTCGGTGTAGGTGGTGACTACGCCTTCGTAGTTGCGCAGCACCACGCGCTTGTCGTTCATGGAGATAAGGTAGTTGGGCATGACGGGCGTCTTCCCGCCGCCGCCGGGGGCGTCCACCACGAACGTGGGCACCGCCATGCCGGAGGTGTGGCCGCGCAGGTTCTCCACTATCTCTATGCCCTTGGAGACCGAGGTGCGGAAGTGGCTGATGCCCACGGAGAGGTCGCATTGGTAGATGTAGTACGGCTTCACGCGCGCCATCAGCAGCTCGTGCACCAGCTTCTTCATGGTCTGCGGGCAGTCGTTGACGCCCTTGAGCAGCACGCTCTGGTTCCCGAGCGGGATGCCGGCGTCGGCGAGCTTCCGGCAGGCCTCGCGGGCCTCGGCGGTCAGCTCCTTCGGGTGGTTGAAATGCGTGTTGACGTAGATGGGGTGGTACTTACGCAGCATGTTCACCAGCTTGTCGGTGATGCGCATCGGCATCACTACCGGCGTGCGGGTGCCCAGGCGGATGATCTCCACGTGATCGATGGCGCGGATCTTACTGATGATGCCTTCCAGCATCTCGTCGGTCAGTACCAGCGGGTCGCCGCCGGAGATAAGCACGTCGCGCACTTCGGGGGTCTTGCGGATGTACTCGATGGCACGGTCGATGTTGGCCGAGGACATGTGCACGTCTTCGAAGCCCACCAGGCGGCGGCGGGTGCAGTGGCGGCAGTTCATGGAGCAGATATTGGTGACCAGCAGCAGCACGCGGTCCGGGTAGCGGTGGGTGAGGCCCGGGACGGGCGAGTCGACATCCTCGTGCAGGGGATCGGACAGGTCGGACGCGTCGGTGTTCAGTTCCAGGCCGCGGGGTATGGCCTGCAGCCGCACCGGGCAGCCCTTCTTCTTCTTGTCCATCAGCGCGGCGTAATAGGGCGTGATGGCCATCGTGAACTTCTTCAGGCAGGCCCGCAGGTCTTTCTTCTCCTGCGGCGTCAGCACGGCCACCTTCTCCAGCGTCGGGATATCCTTTATGACGTTGCGCAATTGCCACTGGTAGTCCTGCCAGCTGCTTTCGGGCACGTCCTTCCAGAGCGGGATCTTCTTGTAGTCCACTTTTTTGTATTCGCGCATGCTGTTTCTCCTTGGGAAATATCCGTCCTACGCGTACATTTTCTCGTAAGCCTTGCGTATCACCGGCGACTCGCGCAGGATGTTGAGCGTGGTGTCCGCGTGGTGGCGGGTGTAGCCGTTGCCCACCAGCATGGTGATGTCCTTGCCTACGCCCTCCGCGCCCAGCGCGGCCTTGGTGAACGAGGTGGCCATGCTGAAGAAATAGACCGTGCCCTCGTGGGCGCACATCAGGATGGAGGCCATCTCGGTATTGGGGATGTTGACGCAGTTTATCACCACGTCGGCCAATTTCCCCCCGGTGGCCTCTACCAGCTTTTTATGGCAGTCCAGCGCGTCGGTGGCGTTGGCCTGTATCACGTGGTCGCAGAAACCGAATTCCTTAACCTTGTCGCAGGCCTCTTTTGAGTACTCCAGGCCCACTACGATGCCGGCCACGCCGGCGATCTTGCTGGCCTCGTAGGCGCACAGGAGGCCCGACTTGCCGCCGGCCCCTATGATGGCCACTACCTGGTTGGGGCGCACCAGTTTGGCCGTCTGCGCCGGGGCGCCAGCCACGTCGAGGATAGCCAGGGCCAGCTTCTCGGGGATATCGGCGGGTATCTTGGCGTAGATGCCGCTCTCGAACAGTATGGCTTTTGCCTCAACGCTTACCTGCTCGGTGCCCTTCTTTATTCCGTGTATCTTCTCTATCTTGAGCGGCGTCAGGGACAGCGAAACCAGGCTCGCTATCTTGTCGCCGGGCTTAAGGTCGGTCTTGCCCTGCAGCGCCGGGCCCACTAGGGCCACGTGGCCGAAGAACATGCCGCCGGACCCCGTTACTGGGTTCTGCATCTTGCCGCGCTCCCCCACGATGGACAGGATCTTGGCCTTTATCTTCTCTTCGTCCCCGCCCGCTTCCTGCTTGATCTGCGTGAAGCTGGCGGAGTCGATGTTGAGGGTATCCACGTCGACGAGGATCTCGTTGTCGTAGATATGGTCCATGCCGTTATCCAGCCGGATGGCCGGCTGGGGCAGCCCCCCCGACGGCTCGAGCACGCGGTGCGCGCCGAAGGGGTTGCCGTCCTTCCTGATCTCTGGCGAAGCTGCTTTCGTCATTGCTGGTCTCCGGGGGTCAGGGTTTACGCGTAGATCTTCTCGTAGATGTCGCGCAGCTGCTTGGATTCGCGCAGGATGTTGAGCGTGATCTCGGCGTGGTCCTTGCAGTAGCCGTTGCCGATGATCATGTCCACGTCCTTGCCCACGCCCTCCGCGCCCAGCGCGGCCTTGGTGAACGAGGTGGCCATGGTGAAGAAGTACACTATGCCGCCGTCGCGGCACATCAGGATGGAGGCCATCTCGGTGTTGGGGATGTTGACGCAGTTGATGATCACGTCGGCCATCTTGCCGCCGGTGCTCTTGCGGATAGCCTCGTAGCATTCCAGCGCGTTGCCGGCGTCGAGCTTGAGGGATTCGTGGCAGAAGCCGTATTCCTTCATCTTGGCCAGGCCGGAGTCGGAGGAGGTGATGCCGATGATCTTACCCATGATGCCGGCGCGCTTCTTTGCCTCGTAGGCGCACAGTACGCCGGACTTGCCGGCGGCGCCGATGATGACCACGGTGTTGCCGGGGCGCACCAGCTTGGCGGTCTGCGCGGGGGCGCCGGCCACGTCGAGCACGGCCAGGGCCAGGGTCTCGGGCATGTCGGTCGGGAGCTTGGCGTAGATGCCGCTCTCGAAGATGATGGCCTTGGCCACCACGTTGACCTGCTCGGTGCCGGGCTTTATGCCGAGGATCTTCTCGATCTTGAGCGGGGTCAGGGACAGGGAGACCAGGCTGGCGATCTTGTCGCCCACCTTAAGGTTGGTTTTGCCGGCGAGCTTCGGGCCTATCGCCAGCACTTTGCCGCGGAACATGCCGCCGGAGCCGGTTACGGGGTTCTGCATCTTGCCCCGCTCGCCCACGATCTTGGTGATCATCGCCTTGATCTTCTCTTCGTCGCCGCCGCATTCCTTCTTGATCTGGGTGAAGCTGGCGGAGTCTATATTGAGGGTCTCGACCTCGAGCAGCAGCTCGTTGTCGTAGATGTAGTCCATGTTGTTGTCGACTTTAATGGCGGGCTGGGGCAGCACGCCCTTGGGTTCCAGCACGCGGTGCGAGCCGAAAGGGTTACCGTTGGCTTTTATCTCTACCTGGGTCTGTGTGGGCATTGTGTTCTCCTTGGTTTATGCTGGGTTATTTAAGTTTGAAGAGCTCTCTTACGTCGGAAGGCTTGGCTATCTCCAGGCCGGCCTCTTTTGAAAAGCGCACGGCCCGCTCCACGAACTCGGCGTTGGACTTGGCCAGCCGGCCCTTGGAGTAGTAAATGTTGTCTTCGAACCCGACGCGTATGAAGCCGCCCGAGGCGATGGCGCCGCAGATGCCGGGGATATGCGCCCGGCCGATGCCCATCACGGTGAAGTAGCTCTCCGGGGGCATCTGGTCCATCATGTAGCTGAGCGTCTTGACGCTCAGGCTGAGGGCGGCCGGCACCTGCATCACGAAGCCGTAATGGTAGGGCGGCTTTATGAGGCCTTCCTTGATGAGGATATGGGACGACTGCACGTGGGAGACGTCGAAGCATTCCAGCGTGGGATGCACGCCGTGCCGGTTCATCTCGCTGGCGAACTGGCGCATGATGGGCAGCGTGTTGACGATGTACTCGTCGCCGAAGTTGACGGTGCCGCAGTCGAGCGAGGCCATGTCGGGCTTGAGCGAGACGGGCGCGATGCGCTCTTCGGGCGTCATGCCGACCGCGCCGCCGGTGGTGAATTCCACCACCACGTCGGTCTTCTTGCGGATGAGCTCCATGGCTTTTTTGAACACGGCCACGCTGGCCGTGGGCGAGCCGTCGTCGTTGCGGGCGTGCAGGTGCACGATGGACGCGCCGGCCAGGCAGGCCTCGGCGGCCGCGTCGGCCAGCTCTTCCGGGGTCACCGGCAGGGCGGGCTGCTGGGCTTTGCTGGTTTCGGCGCCGGAAAGCGCGCAGGTTATTACCATTTTATTGGCCATGATATCTCCTTAGAATTTGCCCATCTTGCCCGCTATGTGCAGCGGGGCTTCGGTGGCCTTTATGACTTCCTCCACCGTGGTGTCCTCGGCGATCTCTTCCAGGACCAGGCCTTTCTTGGTCACCCGGATGAAGGCCATGTCGGTCACTATCAGGTCCACTTCCCCCTTGGCGGTCAGCGGCAGGGAGCACTTCTTGAGGATCTTGGGAGCGCCGTTCTTGTTGACGTGCTCCATGGCTATTATGACGTTCCTGGCGCCGGCCACCAGGTCCATGGCGCCGCCCATGCCGGGTACCATCTTGCCGGGGATCATGTAGTTGGCCAGGTTGCCTTCCATGTCAACTTCCAGGGCGCCGAGCACGGTGTAGTCCACGTGGCCGCCGCGGATGATGGCAAAAGACATGGCCGAGTCGAAATAGGCGCCGCCGGGGATGATGGTCACCGGCTGGCCGCCGGCGTTGACCACGCGCTGGTCTTCTTTGCCCTTCTGCGCGGCCGGGCCGAGGCCGGTGAAGCCGTTCTCGGAATGCAGCAGGATGGTGCGGCCTTCGGGGATGTAGTTGGCCACCATGGTGGGCATGCCGATGCCGAGGTTCACCAGGGCGCCGTCGGGAAATTCCTGCGCGATGCGCTTTACCAGCCTGACTCTTTTAAGTTCTTTGGGGTCCATGTGTTTTTCCTCGTTTAAGCTTTGAGCTGCAGGTTGGAGGCCGGCAGGGTGGACTGGACGATGGCGGAGATGAAGACGCCGGGGATGGTGACCCGGTCGGGGTCCAGCTCGCCGGCTTCCACTATCTTCTCGGCTTCGAGGATGACGTGGTCGGCGGCCATGGCCATCGAGACCGCCATGTTCTTGGTGGCGGCGGGCAGGTAGGCGTTGCCGTACTTGTCGGCGACTTCGGCTTTTATGAAAGCGAACTCGGCGCCCAGCGGCAGCTCGAGGAGGAAATCTTTGCCGCCGATGTTGAGCTTCTGCTTGCCTTCTTCCACGGCGGTGCCTATGCCGGTGGGGGTGAGCACGCCGCCCAGGCCGGCGCCCTTGGCGCGCATGCGCTCGGCCAGGGTGCCCTGCGGTACGAGGGTGACTTTGAGTTCGCCGGAGTTCATTTTCTGGCCGGATACGGGGTTGGTGCCGATGTGGGAGGCGGTCAGGGTGGCGGCGCGGTTCTGGCAGATGATGCGGCCTACGCCTACGTCGGGGTAGGCGGTGTCGCTGGTGATGAGGTTGAGGTCTTTGGTGCCTTTGCGGATGAGGGCGTCCACCAGGGTGAAAGCGTTGCCGCAGCCCATGAAGCCGGCTACCATGAGGGTGGCGCCGTCCTTGATGTCTTCAACAGCTTTGTCCGCGGTAAGAATAGGTTTCATGCCTTACTCCTTGAACTGTCGATTATGCGGTAGTGATTTTTCATATTATAACAAAATTATTATATTATAAAGGCACTTGAGCTGGGCGGTCCGACCGGGGTATACCTCCGCGAACCCGGACTGCAGGGAACCGTTGCGCGGTTCCCCTCAACCGCAGGAAGCGGTTGAGCCTCCCCTCCCCAACGGGTTCTCGGAGGTATACCCCGGCCATCCCGCAGGCGCGCAAAACTATTGCGGTTTACACGGAGATGACATGCACAAGGTACATATAGATCACCGCGAGTCCATGATCAAAGAGAACATGGGCCGCATCAAAAACAAGATCCTCGTCATGAGCAACAAGGGCGGGGTGGGCAAAAGCACGGTCGCGGTGAACTTCGCCGCGCTGCTGGCGGCGCAGGGGTATAAGACGGGGCTGCTGGATATCGATATTCACGGGCCCTCGGTGGCGCGCATGACGGGGGCTGAGGGCAAGGCGCATGCTTCGGACGGCCAGCTGATAGAACCTCTCGAGGCGGCGCCGGGTCTGAAGATGATCTCCATGGGCTCCATCATGAAAGAGGGCGATACGCCGCTCATCTGGCGCGGGCCGCTGAAGCTGGGCGTGCTCAAGCAGTTCCTTTCCGATGTGAAATGGGGCGACCTGGACGTGCTGGTGATAGACGCCCCCCCCGGCACCGGCGACGAGCCGCTCACCATCTGCCAGCTCATCCCCGAGATGACCGGCGCCGTGGTGGTCACCACCGGGCAGGCCGTGGCGCTGCTCGATTCCCGCAAGGCGGTGGGCTTTTTAAAGACCGTGGGGATACCCGTGCTCGGCATCCTCGAGAATATGACCGCCTTCCAGTGCCCGCATTGCGCTAAAGAAATAAACCTTTTCAAGACCGGCGGCGGCGCCCGGGCCGCCGGCGAGCTCGGCGTGCCCCTGCTCGGCAGCGTGCCTTTCGATCCCGCCATGGTGGATGCCGGGGACGAGGGCCGGTTCTATGCCGTTGAAAATCCGGACTCACCCCCGGGCGCGGCCCTCGGGGCGGCGCTGCGCGCCGTGCAGGAGGGTTTCAAGAAATGAGATCAACGCTATTCCTGATCGCCCTGCTCGCCCTGCCCGCGCAGGCGGAGTTCCGCCCTTTCAACGCCCCGCCGGCCGAAGCCGCCGGGCTCAACTTCTGCGCCACCGGCAAGTTTGTCATCGCGGCCGGCAGCTGTTCTCCCGGCGGCAAGCTGAAGGACGTCATCAGTTCCAAGGCCTGTGCCGACGCCTCACAGACCCTTTACGACGGCCTCGCCTACCTGTACCCGAATGCCACCGTGGAATTCCACCAGGACCTTACCCCGGACGAGCTGACCGAAAAACTTGTGCGCCCGCTGGTGCTGGGCTTTTTCTTCATCGGGGAAGGCGACGTCAGGGGCGGCTTTCTGACGGGGCCCGGCAGGGAAGCCTTCTACCCGAACGAGCTGGTCTGCGGCACTAATTCGTTCGACCTGTTCGGCGGCTTTACCTCCCACAGCAAGTACTCCCCGGGCCTGGCCGCGCCCAAGGCCGAGCGCGGCCTGGTGCTGGCCCGCACCCAGACCATCTACGCCGGGGCCGCCGCGGCTCCGGGCTCGTGGCCCAAGCTCTGCAAACCGCGCATAAGCCTGGTGTACCCGACGCGCACTTTCGCCGGGCGCATGAAGGACGACGTCAAGAAATTGATGGGCGTGCTGCAGGACGAAAAGAAGAAACACGTGCTCAAGACCCTGGCCGGCATCTGCGATAACTGCCAAGGGCACCTGGAGGCCGGGGACGCCCTGGCGCAGCTCTGCCCGCCCAACTCCACGGTCTGCAAGCTGCGCAAGATCGTGCCCGGTTCCGAAGAGTACGTTCTTAAGAACTATTGCAGCGCCCTGGCTCCCACTCCCTCCCGGCAGTAAAACCTCCTGTAAATTTAAAAAGGCCGCCCGCAGGCGGCCTTTTTTACTCCCCCCAATTCAGGCGGAGAGCTTCTTTATCATCGCTTCCGCGTCGGAGAAGATGGTCCCGAGATGGTCCTCGCCCCGGAAGCTTTCGGCGTAGATCTTGTACACGTCCTCCGTGCCGGAGGGCCGCGCCGCGAACCAGCCGGCCGCCGTGCACACTTTCAGCCCGCCGAGCGGCTCGTTGTTGCCGGGGGCGCGGTTGAGGACGGCCTCTATCTTCTCGCCCGCCAGTTCCTTGAACGGGAACTTCTCCGGGGCCAGGTTCTTGAGCAGCTTTTTCATCTCCGGGGTCGCCGGGGCGTCCTGCCTGCGGTAGAAGGGCTCGCCGTAGGAGGCGGTGAGGCCTTTGTAGAGCTGCGCCGGGTCCTCGCCGGTCTTCGCCGTTATCTCGGCGGAGAGCAGCGCCAGGATGATGGCGTCCTTGTCCGTGCTCCAGGGCCCGCCGTCGAAGCGCAGGAAAGAGGCGCCGGCGCTCTCCTCGCCGCCGAAGCCGAACCCGCCGTCGAGCAGGCCGTCCACGAACCACTTGAAGCCCACGGGGACCTCGCAGAGCCTGCGCCCCAGCCCGGCCGCTACGCGGTCTATCATGCTGCTCGACACCGCCGTCTTGCCCACGGCGGCGTCCTTGCGCCAGCCCGGCCTGTTCTGGAACAGGTAGTGGATGGCGGCGGACAGGTAATGATTCGGAGGCAGCAGGCCGGCCGGCGTAACTATCCCGTGCCGGTCGTAATCCGTGTCGCAGCCGAAGGCCACGTCGTAGCGGTCCTTCAGGCCGATCAGCCGCTGCATGGCGTACGGCGAGGACGGGTCCATGCGGATCTTGCCGTCCCAGTCTGCCGTCATGAAAGAAAAGGACTTATCCACCTTGTCGCTGACGATGGTGAGGTCCAGCCCGTAGCGCTCGGCGATCGGGGCCCAGTAGGCCACGCCCGAGCCGCCCAGCGGGTCGACGCCGAGCTTCACGCCGGAGGCTTTTATAGCGGCCAGGTCCAGCACGCCGGCCAGGCCCGCGACGTACTCGCCGGTATAATCGTAGAGTTTGGTCGTGGCCGCCTTTTTCGCCGAGGCCAGCGGCATCCGCCGCACGCCGGCCAGGCCGCCTTCCAGCAGGGCGTTGGCCAGGTCCTGCACCCGGCCCGTGATCTCCGGGCCGGCCGGGCCGCCGCTGGTGGGGTTGTATTTAAAGCCGCCGTCCGCCGGCGGGTTGTGCGAGGGGGTCAGCAGCACGCCGTCGGCCAGGCCGCTCTTCCTGCCTGCGTTGTACGCCAGTATGGCGCGGGAGACCGCTGGCGTGGGCGTGTAGCCGCCCGCCGCGTCTATCATCACGGTCACTCCGTTGGCGGCCAGCACCTCCAGCGCCGTGTCGAAAGCCGGCGCGGACAGCGCGTGGGTGTCCATGCCCATGAAGAGCGGCCCGTCTATGCCTGCTCCCTTGCGGTAGTCGCAGATGGCCTGCGTGACGGCTAGGATGTGGCGCTCGTTGAAGGACCGGGCGAAGGAGCTGCCCCTGTGCCCCGAGGTGCCGAAGGCGATGCGCTGCGCCGGGACGCCCGGGTCCGGGACTTCCTTGTAATAGGCGTCCAGCAGCTTGGGGATATCGGTCAGGAGTTCTTTGGGCAGCGTTTTTCCGGCAAAAGGGCTTATGGTCATATCGTCCTCGCGCAAGGCTTTCTCAAATCTTATTTTAATTTATCGCGGTAGTCCAGCGGCAACCGCGACACTACGCTGTCGCGGCCGCAGTGTAAACTACAGCGATAGCCGGCCGGCCCGGGAAATTAACTATAATGGGTGGATAAGTTTATGGCGAAGATAATACATACTGCCGACCTGCATATAAAGGACGGGGAAGAGAAGCCCTACTGCTACGCAGTGCTCGACGAGATAATCGCCCTCGCGCGCGCCGAGAAGGCCGGGTTCCTGGTGCTGGCGGGGGACCTGTTCGACTCCTATTCCGATTTCGAAGCGCTGCGCCGCGAGGTGCAGGCTAAATTATTCCCCCTGCACGAGACCGGCTGCCGCGTCATCTACATACCCGGCAACCACGAGGCCCGCGGCGCGTCCGCGGACCTCTCCGCCTTCAGCCTGGACCCGATCCAGTTCTACGCCAGGCCCCCCTTCGTTTTCTTCGAGGCGGAAGGCGTGGAGTTCGTCTGCGTGCCCCACGCCGCGGATTACGACGGCTACCGGGGCTGGAAAGTGCCGCCCAAGAAGCCCGGCGCCGTGCGCGTGGCCGTGCTGCACGCGCTCAATTCCACCATCTACACCGGCCCCGACGAGGAAGCTGACGCCCGGGCCGGCGTCATAGAGGACGATTTCTTCTCCCGCTTCTCCATAGATTACGGCGCCCTGGGCCATGTGCACTCGGGCCGCCGGCAGGAGCTCGGCGGAGCCTTGGCCTGTTACCCCGGTTCCCCCCGCGTCTGGCGCGCCCACGCGCGCGAAGCCGGCCCCCGGAGCGTGCTGGTGGTTACTACCAACGGTCCCGCGCTGGACGTCCGCCCGGTGGAGATAAAGTCCGCCGGCCAGTATAAGGAATATACCCTGCCCGTGGAGCTGGATGGCTCCATCCCGCTGCCGGCCGTACAAAAGCTGGAGGCCGCCCTTTCCGCGCGTGACCTGGTAGCCATCCGGCTGACAGGGGTAGTGGAGGACGAGAACGCCGCGGCGGCCGCCGCCGAGAGCCTGCGCGAGCGCCTCCAGAAGCGATCCCGCCAGGCCGCGGTAAAGCTTGAAACCTCTCCCGCCTCCATGCTTTCCGGCAACAGCCTGGCCAGGGCTTTCCTGGCCGAGATGGACGCCGTGAAGCCGGAAACCTCGGAAGGGCCGGAGTACCGCCGCTGGCTGCTGGCCCGCCAGTACGGGCTGGAAGAGATAGCCGGGCGCGCCGCGGAGGCCCTATGATAAAGCGCCTGCGCCTGACGGATTTCGGCAAGTTCAAGGAGCGCGAACTGGAGTTCGGCCCCTGCACCGTGATAACCGGGCCCAACGAGGCCGGCAAGACCACCGTGTTCGACGCGCTGTTCGACGCGCTGTGCGCTCAGTCCCGCCATGAGGGCCGGCCTGCGTGGAAGGGCCTGGCGGGCCGCTACGGCGCCCTGCGCAAGGCCGAGCTGAACTGGGAGGAAGGTTTTCCCCCCTTGGCTTTCGACGACGCCGAATTCCTGGAGCTTTTTGCGATACGCGCCGGGGAGACCAGCGTTAACGCCGTCAACGGCAAGACCTGGGAGACCGTGGCCGAGGCGCGCCTGCTCAACGCCGGGCTAAACCCCGCCCAACTGGCCGCCGCGCTGATAGACAAGGCCGACAGTTCGCGCAAAGGGTCGCTGAAGGCCCGCATCAAGGAATTAAATAAGCTCATCGAGGCGCGCGGGCCGGAGCTGGCCGCCTACAAGGCCCGGCGCGACGCCATTTTTTCCGGCGAAGCGGAGACCGCGCGGCTGGAAGCCGAACTTAAGGGCAGGAACGCCGCGCTGGAAGAGAAAAGAGCGCAGCAGCGCGCGCTGGCCAATACGCAGGAGGAGCTGGCCATGGCCTGCCGCCTGGCTTCGGCCGAGGCCGGCATAAAAGCCCTGCGCGAACTTAAGGAAACTTCCGCCGAACTCGCGGCCCTTTCTAAATTCGCCAGGAGCGAGGCGCCGGCCTACCGCGCCCTGCAACAGGAATACCAGGACCGGGAGCGGGACGCCGCGTCCGCCGGGGCGGCGCTGGGCGAGAAGCAGGCCGTGCTGGCCGCAGGCAAGGCCTCGCTGGAGCAGCTGGTGGCCCGGATGCCGGTGCTCAAAAAACAGGTCGAGACCGCGGCGGCGCTTTCCTCCAAACTGACGGTTTTCTCCTCCGCCCCCCCGAAGGTAACGCTCACCGTTAACCGGCCGGCGCGTTTCGGGATCTGGGGCGCCGCCCTCGCGCTGGCGGTCTTTGTCGCCTACTCCGGGGGTAATGCCGGCGCTTACGCCGCGGCCGCCGCCATCGTGGCCGCCGGGGCCTGGGCCGGGCTGAAACTTTCGGTGAAAGAAACCCTTTCCGCCCATACGCCTGACGAGGTAAAGGTGTTTCTCGACGGGCTGGCGGCCGAATGGACCACCATTTCCGAAGAAAAGCTCCCGCCCGGCCTGGAAGAGGCGCGCGCCTACCTGGCCAAGGCCGGCGCCGACGCCGCCGCGGCCGCCGATTCCCTGAAGGCCAGGTCCGGAGAGCTCTCCGGCCTGGAGGCCGGCGTAAAGATGGCCGCCAGGTCGCTGGAGGAGTCTCGGGCCGCCGCCGCCGCGGCCAAAGGGAAGGCCGAGGCGTGGCTGAAGGAGAGGGGCTGCGCCACCGAGGACGAGTACCAGGGCAGGCTAACCGCCCACGAAAAACTTTCCGCCAAGCTCGGCGACATAGAGCAGCGCGTGGCGCTGTTCCGCCAGAAGACCGGCGCTTCCTCCGACGAGGACTTGCGGGACCGGCTTTTCATGGATAAGGAGGCGCTCGACCAGAAGGGCGTGAATCCCTCCAAAGCCGACGAGGCCGAACTGGAGAGGGTCAAGGCCAGGGCCTCCGGCATGAGCAAGGAAGTGCACTCCCTGGAAGCCGAGGCCGCCGAGCTTAAGGCGGCGCTCAAAACTGTTCAGGCCGTAGCCGGGGCCAAGCTGGAGGGATTGCCTGAACATATAAACCGCGCCGAGAACGAGCTTGCCGCGGCCAGGGACGAGATCTCCGGCCTGGAGCTGCAGGCGCAGGGATATATGCTGGCCGCCGAGGCGTTCAACAAGCTGGCGGAAAAGTCCACCGTGGCTTTTGACGCGCTGGCTAAAGAAGTCTCGGCCGCTCTCGACGGGGCGCTGCCCGGCCCTGAGGCGCACTTCGGGAGTTTCGACGCGGCCGAGGCCTCCCTGAAGGACGCCGGCGGCCGCCTGCGGCCGGTAAAATTCCTTTCTTCCGGCACCCGGGACCTGTTCATGCTGGGAGCGCGGCTGATGATGGCCAGGAAGGCCAGGACCGGCCCCGACGGCACGCTCTCCCCCGCCCTGCTGGTTCTCGACGAGCCCTTCTATACCCTGGACCCCGTCCGCGAGACGGCGGCGCTGGGCCTGCTGGCCGCTTTCCAGAAAACTACGGGCTGGCAGGTAATAATGCTCACCAAGGACGCGGCCGTGGCGCCGAGGGCAGCCGCCGCCGGCCTGCCGGTCAAGGTGGTTGAATTGTAGTTTGTGCGGGATTTTTAAGCCCGGCCCTGCGGCCGGGCTTTTTTATTTGCCGACGGGAAGGGCGGCGCGGTAGGCGGCGAGGGCCTGCGGGAACGGTGACAGCACCCGCTCCAGCACGCCTTTACATTCGGAGATAGCGGTGCCGTAGTTGGTGATGGGCACGCCGGCGGAAGAAGCCTTGCCCATGCGGCTGAGTATCTCGGCGCGGCCCAGCATGCAGCCGCCGCACTGTACGGCCAGTTTATAGCCGGAGAGGTCCCCGGGGATGTCGTGGCCGGCGAAAGTGTCTATCTTCAGCCCGCCGCCGGCGGTCTCGTTAAGCCAGCGGGGCAGCTTCACGCGGCCGATGTCGTCCTCTATGGCGTGGTGGCTGCAGCCCTCCAGCACCGCTATTCTGTCGCCGGGGCGCAGGCCGCGTATGGCGGCGGCGCCGGCGGCGTAGGCGGCCAGGTCGCCTTTGAACCGGGCGAAGAGTATGGAGAACGTGGTGCACGGCACTCCGGGCGGGGTATGCCGCACCATGAGGTCCACTACCTGCGAGTCGCAGACTACCAGGGCGGGCGGCTCTTTCAAGGCGGCGAGGGCCCCGGGGTATTCGTGCTCGCGGCAGGTGAGGAACAGCACGCCGTGGTCCAGCAGGTCGCGCATGGCCTGCACCTGCGGCAGTATAATGCGGCCTTTGGGGGCTTCCTTGTCGATGGGGATGACGAGGATTGCGGTCTGGCCGGGGCGGACCAGGTCGCCCAGGATGGCTTTCGGCCCCCCGCCGCCGCGGGCGATCGTAAGCAGGCGGTCCTTTACGGCGGCGATGGCAAGTTCGCGCAGGCTCCTGGTTGTCGCGGAACAGAGAATGGGCGCCAGGTCTTTTTCCCGGAGGGCCTGCTTAAGTTCAGGGGACGGGGCCGCTATATCTGTTTTATTTACGAGGACGATAAGCGGGATTTTCTTCTCCCGGGCGGTGGAAACTATCTCCTCCTCGCAGCTGCCCCAGCCGGCGGGCTCCACTACCAGCAGGGCTACGTCGGCGCGGTCGAAGATGCGGCGGGCGCGCCCGGTGCGCAGGGCGCCCAGCTCGCTGCGGTCGTCCAGGCCGGCGGTGTCGAGGAAGACTACGGGGCCGACGGGCAGGAGCTCCATGGACTTCTCAACTACGTCGGTGGTGGTGCCGGGGACGGGCGAGGTGATGGCTACGTCCTGTCCGGCCAGCATGTTGAGCACGCTGGACTTGCCGACGTTGGTGCGCCCGAAGATGGCGATCTGGAGTCTCATCGATTTTGGCGTGGTGTTCATAAAAGTATACTCACGGTTCCGGTCGCCCGGGGTATTGTCCCTCTCACCCTGGACTGCAGGGAACCGTTGGCCGCCTGTTGCGCATAGCGCCTGATGCGGCACGGGCATAGCCCAGCGCGGTTCCCCCCGCCCTTGGGAAATTATGGGCGGGTCCCCCCTCCCCAACTGGGGCCTTAGGGGAACACCCCGGCGGCCCCTCCTGAACCTCGCTAAACTTTCAAGCTATGACCGTAGCCTTCGGCGCGCTGGCGGCCGAGGGACTTTAGCATGGCGTCTACGCAGCCGGCGCACTGGTCGGGGGCTTCGCTGGTGCAGATCTTGCCGGGGTAGAGGCTGTAATCGACGCGGTGCTCGGTGGGGCTGATGTTGGGCATGAGGACGTTGGCGCCGCAGCGGAGGGCTTTCTGCCGGCCCTGGGGATCCAGGGTGCCCATGGCGGTGGTGGCCGGGATATGGGTGTTCCTGGTGACTATGCGGGTGAGGGCGGTCATGCGCAGGGCGAGGTCCAGGGTGCCGTTGTGGGCTCCGCCCATGGGGGTGTCGGGGTTGGCTATGAAGGGGCCTATGCCGACCATGTCGAGTTCCATCTTCCTGAACAGGAGGATGTCGTCGGCCATACTCTCAAGTGTCTGGCCGGGCAGGCCGGTCATGACTCCGGAGCCGACCTGGAAGCCGGCTTCTTTAAGCCAGGCGAGGCACCTGAAACGGTTGTCGTAGTTGGAATCGGGTTTGAGCATTGCGAACAGGCGGCGGTCAGAGGTTTCAAAGCGCAGCAGAAAGCGGTCGGCCCCGGCGGCGCGCAGGGTCCGGTAATCTTCTTTGGTGTGCTCGCCTACGGAAAGGGTGATGGCGAGGCCGGTTTCGGTCTTTACTTTTTCTACTATGGCCGCGAGCTCTCCGGGGCCGTAATGGGGGTCTTCCCCGGACTGCATGACGACGGTTTTGTAATCGAGGCGGACGGCGGTGCGGGCGCAGCCGAGTATCTCTTCTGGCGACAGGCGGTAGCGGCGGACTTTGGCGTTGCCGGCGCGGATGCCGCAGTAGTAGCAGCGGCGGCGGCAGTGGTTGGAGAACTCTATGAGGCCGCGCAGGTGCACGCCGTCACCCACTTCCTCGCGGCGCACCTGATCGGCCAGCGCGAAGAGGCCGGCTGGGTCGGTGTCCGGGGAGAGGGCTTTTATGAGTTCTTCCTTAGTCATAGTCGTTTCGCCTATCTCGCGGGCCGACGAGGTATTCCCCTTCGCCCCAGACCCGGGGAACCGTTGCGCGGTTCCCCCCGCCCTTGGGAACTTATGGGCGGGGCCCCCCTCCCCAACTGGGGCGCGCGGGGAACACCTCGCCGTCCCGCTGGCGCTAAAAGCATAGGTCGCGCTCGCCGGCTTCGATGCGGGCGTAGTAGGCTTCCAGCAGTTTGAGCGTCTCCGGCGGGAAGTGGGCGCCGCGCTCGCGGATCTCGTTGATCTCGCGGCGGATCAGCGCCTCGCCTTTAGCCTTGGTGGCTTCGGAGGCGAAGTCGTCGAGCCACTCGCGGAAGGTGAGCACGGCGTTGAGTTTGCAGAAGCGGCTCTCGTGGCCGCTCTTGAGCAGCTTCATGATATGGTCGCCGGTGCGGCCGCAGCGGTAGCCCGAGGTGCAGAAGGAGGTGATGTGGCCGAGGTCCGCGAGCTCGCCGATGACCTCGTCGAGGGAACGGGTGTCGCCGAGCATGAACTGCTGGCGCTCCGCCTCCTGCGAGCCGTAGCGCTCGGAGTAGGCGCCGATGCCGATGCGGGTGCTGGCGTCGCGCTGGGTGCACATGCCGATGACTTCGCGGATGGTCTCCGGGCGCTCGCGGGCGGTGACGATCATGCCGGCGTAGGGGACCGACAGGCGCAGCACGGCGACGAGTTTTTTAAAGTCCGCGTCGGAGACGTTCTTGAGGCTGTCGGCCGGCAGGCTGGTGCCGTCGGCGTTCTCCAGGCGCGGGAAGGAGATGGTGTGGGGGCCGATGCCGAAGCGGGCCTCCAGTTCGCGGGCGTGGGCCACCAGGCCCAGCACTTCGAACTTCCAGTCGGGGTTCAGGCCGAACAGCGCGCCGAGCGCGACGTCGTCGATGCCGGCCGCGAAGGCGCGGTGCATGACGTAGAGGCGCCAGCGGTAATCGGCCTTGGGCGTGCCGCCCGGGTGCAGCCTGGCGTAAAGTTCGCGGTCGTAGGTCTCCTGGAAGACCTGGTAGGTGCCTATGCCGCCGGCCTTGAGGATCTTGAGGTCGTCCACGCTCATCGGGGCGGCGTTAACGTTGACGCGGCGGATCTGGCCGAAGCCGCGGCGGGTAGGCACTTTAACGTCGTAGATGGTCCGCATAGCCTCGGCAATGTAGCTCGCGCCGGTGGCGGGGTGCTCGCCGGTGACGAAGATGAGGCGCTTGTGGCCTATCCTGCCGGCCAGGGCCTCGGCCTCGGCCTTTATTTCGGGCATGGTGAGCTTGCGGCGCACGGCGCCGGCGTTGCCGGTGCGGAAGCCGCAGTAGAGGCAGTTGTTGACGCAGAAGTTGGAGGCGTAGAGCGGGGCGAAGGTGACTACGCGGTTGTCGTAGACTTTGCGTTTTACGTCGCGCGCGGCCTGGTAGATCTCTTCTAGTAGGGCGGGGTCGGTTACGGCGAGCAGGGCGGCGGTGTCCTCTACGGGGAGGGCTTCGGAAACGGCGAGCGAGCGGGCGATGATCTCCCGCACGCGGTCGGCCGACGGGGCCGGGGCGGCGAGGGCGGCCTTAAGGGCCTTGTCGTCTATGAAATCCTTGCCGTCTTTAAGAAAGCCCTCGTAGGTGTCTGCGTTTACCGATACGGTCTGCATACGACCTCCTTGGTTAGGGGTTCGGGGCCAGCGGGGTATTCCCCTGTGCCCCAGACCCGGGAACCGTTGCGCGGTTCCCCCGTCCTGCTGGACGGGTCCCCCTCCCCAACTGGGGCCTTAGGGGAACACCCCGCTGGCCCCTCCAACCCACTGTTAGTGTGCTGCTTCTGCTGCCGCGGGCACGGGGGCGTCTTTGAGGGTGAGCTCGAAGGTGGTGCCCTCGCCGTACTTGGACTGTACTTTTACGTCGCCGCCGTATAGCTTGACGACTTTCTTGAGAATGGACAGGCCGAGGCCGCTGCCGTCGATGTTGCGGGTGTGCTCGTTCTTCATGCGCACGAATTCCCCGAACAGCTTGGCCAGTTCTTCTTCGGTCATGCCTATGCCGGTGTCGGAGCAGCGTATGGCTACGGCGCCGCCCTCTTTCCTGTCGAGCTCCAGCACGGCCCGGCCGCCTTCCTTGTTGTATTTTACGGAGTTGGTGAGCAGGTTGGTAATTATCATGTCGATCTCGCCCGGATCGGCGGACAGCACCAGCGCCGGCGGGGCCTTAAGTTCCAGCGTCACTTTCTTCGCGGCGGCCAGCGCGGCGACGTTCTCGAGGATCAGGCCGGCGGCCTTGACCAGGTCCACCTGCTCTATGGCGCGCTTTTTCTTGCCGGATTCCAGGCGGGTGAGGTCCAGGAGGTCCATCACCAGCTTGCGCATGCCGCCGATGCGGACCACGCTGCGCTCCACCATGGAGTCGTAGGCGGCCAGCTCGGGGCCCTTCATGCGCTCCTTCATCAGGTGCATGTAGCCCTCCACGGCGGCCAGCGGGCTTTTCAGCTCGTGCGCCAGCACGGAGATAAATTCAAAGCGCACCTGCCGCTTCTCTTCCTCCAGCCGGCGGGCCTTGCGGTGCAGGTAGATGCTGCGGGCGGCCTTGGAGATGGTGGCGCGCAGCTCTTCCGGCGTGAACGGCTTGGCGAGGAAGTCGAAGGCCCCCCGTTTGGTGGCGTTGACGGCCACTTCCAGCGAGGCGAAGGCGGTGATCATGATGGTCAGGAAGTCGCCGGCGCCGGGCGCGGCGGTCAGCACGTCGATGCCGGTCATGTCCGGCAGCTTGTAGTCCAGCAGCACTATGTCGGGGCTTTTGGCCTTGAGCTGGGCCAGGGCCTCCTCGCCCGTGGCGGCCCTGCGCACCGCGAAGGTCACGTTCTCGTTGAAGTCCGGCAGCGGCACGGAAAAGCCCTCGAGCGACCGCGCGGCGCCTTCGCGCATGCCGGCTTCGTCGTCGACGATCAGGACGTCGAGCTGGTGGACCGGGAGCTGGTCACTCATGACCTTCCCCCGCGCCCAGCAGGCGCTTGAGTTCGGCCTTGAGCTGCTCGAAGCGCAGCTCCTTGTGGATGATGGCGTCGGCCTTGATCCAGGCCTTGGGGTCGTGGGCCTTGTCGAAGTAGAAGCCGGTCTCCTTAGTGACGGAGGTGACGATGACGACCGGGATCCTGGCGTCCATCTTCTTGATCTTGTGGCTCAGCACGAAGCCGGAATCCGGGTTCTCCATCATCAGGTCCAGCACGGCCGCGGAGAAGGCGCCGGGCTTTATCAGCGGTTCGGCCTCCTTCTGCGTGGAGGCGGAAACCACCTCGAAATTCTCGGATTCGAGGTAGACCTTCATCTGCTCCATCATGTCGGGATCGTCTTCCACGACGAGGATCTTTATTCTGGTTTTGTCGGTCATAGTATTCTCCTGAGGGCTGTTTAAATCACTTCCTGGACGGTTCGGCCTTCATCTTGATGGCGCCGGCTTCCCGGGCCACGCGCGGCAGCGTGACCGTGAAGGTGGTGCCGGTGGGCCCGGCCGCGGGGTCGGAATTGCTTACCACGGTGATGTTGCCCCGGTGCACCTTGATGATGCCGTAGGAGACGGCCAGGCCGAGGCCGGTCCCCTTGCCTATCTGCTTGGTGGTGAAGAAGGGCTCGAAAACCTTCTTGAAATTCTCGGGCTTTATGCCGCAGCCGGTATCGGCCACGCTGAACGCCACCTGCTCCCGTTCTGCGAAGGTGCGTACCGTAAGGGTGCCGAGGCCGCCCATCGCCTCCACCGCGTTGGTGATGAGGTTGGTGAGCACCTGGATGATCTGGTCCGGGTCCATCTCGGCCTGCAGGTCCTCAGGGGACGGGTCTATGACGAGCTTTATCCCGGGCGCCAGGGAGGCCGTCTTGGAGTAATTGTCCACAAGCCTGACCAGGTCGGTCTGGCGGAAGAAAGGCTTGTTCTTGCGGGCGAAGTTCAGCAGCCCGCCGACGATCTTCTTGCAGCGGTCGGCCTGCTCTGTGATCATCTTGGCGTCGGCGAAGGTGCGCGAGTCGTTCTGGCACTGCTCGGCCAGCAGGTGGGCGTACAGCAGCACCACGCCCAGCGGGTTGTTGAGTTCGTGGGCCACGCCGGCGGCCAGCTGGCCCATGCTGGCCAGCTTCTCCGACTGCATCAGGGCCTGCCTGGTCTTGGCCAGCTGGTTGTAGGAAACGGTCAGTTCGTCGGCGGTGCTCTTGAGCCGGTCTATGGTGTAGGGCAGGCACATCTCGCTCTCGGCGATGCCGCGGATGATGGCGATGGCGTGCTCTATGCAGGTGGGGTAGCCGCAGGCGCCGCAGTTGAGCTCGTCCTCGGGCTTGACCTTGCCCATCTTGCCCAGCACTTCTTTAAGCTCTTCCTTGTTGGGGAGCTTCATCCGGCGGTCCTGGGGCTGGAAGGCGGCGGAGTAGTCCAGGCCGCGGTAGCGCCGGATGGATTCCTCCCACTCGTTGAGGCGGATGCTGAAGTAGCTCTTGCGGGCGTAGCGGCGCAGGGCCGCCTCGCGGGCGTGCTTGGAGGACTTCACGCTGATGCCGGGGCCCATGATGCAGCCGCTGCAGCAGAGCAGGTCGATGAAATCGGCGTCGATGTCGCCGTGCTCCAGGTTCTTGAGCACTTCGGGAAAGCTTTCCAGGCCTTCGGCGGAAAGGAAGCGGCCGCTCATCAGGTCCTCTTCGAGCTCGGCGGAGTTGAGCAGCCCGCCGCCCATGGGATAGAGCACGCCTTTGGCGGGGTGCGGCGGGTCGAACTGGGAGTCCAGGGCGGTGTTGCGGTCCACGCCCGCGTCCTTGAAGAGGGCGCGGAGTTCGGTGAAGGTGATGGATTGCTCTATGTCGGCGGGGTTGAGGGAGGTTTCCTCTTTCTTGGCGACGCAGGGCCCGATGAAGACCACTTTGACTTCGGGGCCGTACTTGTCCTTTATGATCCTGGCCTCGGCTACCATCGGGGAAACTATGGGGGCGAGGCTGGGTACGAGGGCGGGGTGGTATTTCTCCACGAAGGAGACCACGGCGGGGCAGGCGGTACTGATGAATTTCTTGCCGGGGCTTTCGTTGATGAGCTTGCGGTACTGCAGGGAGACGATGTCGGCCCCGAAGGCGACCTCGCAGACGTACTTGAAGCCCAGGGCCCTGAGCATGCCGGCGAAGCGCAGGGGGTCTATGCCGCCGAACTCGACGGGGAAGCTGGGGGCGAGGGCGGCGGCCACGGGCTGGCCGCCCTTGAGCAGGGTCTTTACGTTGGTCGTGGAGTCGAGGGTCTCTTTGGCGCCGCGGCTGCACATGAGGACGCAGTTGGCGCAGCCTATGCAGCGCTCTTTTATGACTTCGGCCTGGCCGGCGGAGATGCGGATGGCTTTGGCGGGGCAGCCGCGGACGCAGGTATAGCACGCTTTGCAGCGTTCCTTTATGGTCCTTACCAGCGGTTCTTTCTCGGGTGTCATAGTCGTTGCCTGACTGTATCTCCAGGTCCGTCCGGGAACCAGTCCCGTGCTCCTGGCTGACTGCCACTGTCCGTCCGGGGTGTTGTCCCCCGAACCCTGGCTTGCTGCAGGGGAACCGTTGCGCGGTTCCCCCCCGCCGGGCGGGGCCCCCCTTCCCCAAAGGGTTCGGGGGACAACACCCCGTCCGTCCTGCGCTACGCTACGTCGGCGGCTTTGCGCGCCTTGTACTTGGTGTGCAGGAGGTGGTGGCTCTTCTCGCCGAGGGGCTTGCCGAGGAAGTCCTTGTATAGGGACTGGACGGCTTTGTTGCTGTGCGAGGTGCGGACCTTCTCGGTGGCGTCTATGTTGTAGAGGGCGCGCATGCGCTCGGCGATGGCGGCCTTGTTGCGGGCGAAGGGCTGGCCGCCGCCGTTGATGCAGCCGCCGGGGCAGGTCATGACCTCTATGAAGTGGAGGTCCTTGCGCCCGTTCTTTATCTCTTCGGCGAGCTTGCGGGCGTTGCCGAGGCCGCTGACGGCGGCTACGCCCACTTCCAGGGCGCCGATCTTAAGTTTGGCTTCCTTGATGCCGTTCTGGCCGCGCACGGCCTCGACTTTCAGGTTGCCGAGCTCACGCCCGGTGAGGAGGAAGTGCGCGGTGCGCAGGGCGGCTTCCATGACGCCTCCGGAGGCGCCGAACAGCTTGCCGGCGGTGCTGCGGTCGCCGAACGGCAGATCGGGCTCCTCGGGCTGCAGGGTCTTGAGGTCCATGCCGTAGATGCGCAGCATCTGGGCGAGTTCCCGGGTGGTCACCACGGCGTCTATGTCGGGGTTCCCGTCCCGGCCCATCTCCGGGCGGGTGACTTCGAATTTCTTGGCGGTGCAGGGCATTACCGAGACGCTGTAGATGCTCGCGGGGTCGATGCCCTGCTTTTTGGCGTAATAGGTCTTGATCATCGCGCCGAGCATCTGCTGGGGGCTCTTGCAGGTGGAGAGGTTGGGCAGCAGTTCCGGGTAGAAAGTCTCCACGAACTTTATCCAGCCCGGGGAGCAGGAGGTCATCATGGGCAGGACGCCGCCGTTCTTTACGCGGTGCGCGAGCTCGCTAGCCTCCTCCATGATGGTGAGGTCGGCCGCGAAGGAGGTGTCGAATACGGCCTTGAAGCCCATCTTGCGCAAGGCGGCCGTCATGACGCCGTTTACGTCGCTGCCGGCCGGCAGGCCGAACTCCTCGGCGAGCGAGACGGAGATGGACGGGGCGTGCTGGACGACCACGTATTTATCCCCGTTGGTCAGGGCGTCGAGCACGGGCTGGATGTCGCTCTTCTCCATCAGGGCCCCCGTGGGGCAGACGTTGATGCACTGGCCGCAGTTGACGCAGGAGGAGACGTTAAGGCTGGAGTCGAAAGCGCAGCCGATGAAGGAATCGGAGCCGCGCTTGACGAAGTCTATGCAGGCCACGCTCTGCACTTCTTCGCAGACGCGCACGCACTTGCCGCAGAGTATGCACTTGTCGGGATCGCGCGAGATCGACGGGCTGGAGATGTCCAGGGGCTTCTTTTTCTTGGCTACAGGGAAGCGGCGGTCCCTGACGCCGTACTCGCGGGCCAGGCGGCTGAGGTCGCAGGTGGGCTGCTTGGCGCAGTACAGGCAGTCGTCGGGATGCGATCCCAGCAGCAGCTCCACCACGGTCTTGCGGGCGTTTATCACGCGCGGGCTGTTGGTTTGCACCTTCATGCCCTCGGCGGCGGGGAACGAGCAGCTGGGGATCAGGTTGTTCTGCCCCTCCACTTCCACGACGCAGATGCGGCAGGCGCCCGAAGGCAGCATGCCTTCCATGTGGCAGAGGGTCGGCACGTGTATGCCCTGGCGCTTCAGCGCCGCCAGGATGGTGTCGCCGGGCTGGGCCTCTACCGGGTTTCCGTTGATGGTGAGTTTCATGATGGTTTTCCTCTAAGCGGCGTTGACGGCCTTGAACTTGCAGACGGTCCTGCAGGAACCGCAGGAAATGCACTTCTCGGCTATGATGTAGTGCGGGGTCTTGGGATTGCCCACTATCGCCTGCGTGGGGCAGCCCTTGGCGCAAAGCGTGCAGCCCTTGCACTTGACGGGGTCTATGGTGAACTCCAGCATCTCGGTGCAGGCGCCGGCCGGGCAGCGGCGCTCGAAGATATGCGCCTCGTACTCGTCGCGGAACCAGCGCAGCGTGCTGAGCACCGGGTTGGGGGCGGTCTGGCCGAGCCCGCACAGGCTGGTCTCCCGGATGACCTGCGAGAGGTTCTCGAGGTTCATGATGCCGGAGAAGCGGGCCAGGGTGTCGGCCTCCTTCTCGCCGCGGCGGGGACGGGTGATCCCCTTGAGGATCTCCAGCATGCGCAGCGTGCCCTCGCGGCACGGTATGCACTTGCCGCAGGACTCCTTCTTTATGAATTCCATGAAGAACTTGGCGACGTCGACCATGCAGGTCTTCTCGTCCATCACCACCAGGCCGCCCGAGCCCATGATGGCGCCCACGGTCTTGAGGGATTCGTAGTCCACCTCTATGTCCATGTGGGTCATTGGGATGCAGCCGCCGGAGGGGCCGCCGATCTGTACGGCTTTGAAGGCCAGGCCGTTCTCTATGCCGCCGCCGATGTCGAAGACGATCTCCTTGAGCGTGGTGCCCATGGGGATCTCCACGAGGCCGGTGCGGTTGACCTTGCCCGAGAGGGCGAACACCTTGGTGCCCTTGGAGCCCTTGGTGCCCACGGACGCGAAGGCCGCGGGGCCCTGGGAGATGATCTCGGAGACGTTGCCGAAGGTCTCGACGTTATTGATGACGGTGGGCTTGCCGAACAAACCGCGCACCGCGGGGTAGGGCGGGCGGGGCTTGGGCATGCCGCGGCGGCCCTCGATGCTGTTCATGAGGGCGGTCTCCTCGCCGCAGACGAAGGCGCCGGCGCCCATCTTTATGATGACGTCCAGGTCGAAGCCGCTGCCGTAGATGTTCTCTCCCAGCAGGCCGTAGGCCTTGGCGTCGGAGATGGCCTTCTTGAGGTTCTTGATGGCCAGCGGATATTCCGCGCGGATGTAGACATAGGCCTTGCTGGCGTGGATGGCGTAGGCGCCGATGGCGATGCCTTCCAGGATGCGGTGAGGGTCGCCCTCTATGGCGGAGCGGTCCATGAAGGCGCCGGGGTCGCCCTCGTCGGCGTTGCAGATGATGTATTTCTGATCGGCGTCGGAGGAAAGGGCGATCTTCCATTTCTTGCCGGTGGGGAAGCCGCCGCCGCCGCGGCCGCGCAGGCCGCTGGCCTCCACCGCGTCGCAGGCCTGGGCCGGGGTCATGGTGTGGATGACTTTCAGAAAAGCGCCGTAGCCGCCGCGGGCTATGTGTTCCTGTATGGAGAGCGGGTCAACGATGCCCACGTGCTTGAGCACGAAGCGCAGCTGCTTGGCGAAGAAAGGGTGCTCGCTCATCAGCGGCAGCCGGGGCCACTTCTTCCCCCCGTCCTCGAACTGGCCGAGCACGTAGTCCTTGCTCGGGGCCTGATCCCTGAAAACGGAGTCCAGCAGCCCAGGGACTACCTCGCCGGTGGCGCGCTGAAAAGAGACCCGGGCCTGCCCGGGCAGCTGCACGTCGAGCAGGGGCTCGGCGGCGCAGTAGCCGATGCAGCCCACTTCCAGGATGTCGGCTTCCAGCTTGTTATCCTTAATGTAACGTTTTGCGGCTTCAATGGTCCGGGCCGCGCCGGCGGCCAGGCCGCAGGTGCCGGCGCCTATGTAGACGACCGCTCTGGAAATGTTCTCGCGCCGCATGGCCGCGGCTTTTTCGGCGTAGTCTTCGGTGCCGAAGACGCGGGTAAGGAAAGCCGTGCGTACCGAGGCCGGCAGGCCGGCGAGGTTACTGGCGATGAGGTCCCTATTTTGCGGCATTTTGCGCCTCCGTTTTCCTGATGTCTTGCACGAGTTTGCGGAGCTTGTCCGAGGTGATCTTGGCGTGGAACTCGCCGTTGATGCTGATGACGGGGGCCAGGCCGCAGGCGCCTATGCAGGCGACGGTCTCTATGCTGAACAGGCCGTCGCGGGTGGTGTCGCCGGCCTTTATGCCGAGCACTTCCTCGCACATCTTCAGCACGCCGGCCGAGCCTTTTACGTGGCAGGCGGTGCCGCGGCAGATCATGATGTGGTACCGGCCCACCGGCTTGAACCGGAACTGGTTATAGAAAGTCGCCACGCCGTAGACCTTGCTGGCGGGGATGTTGAGATGGGCCGCCACCTTAAGGACGGCCTGCTTGGAAATATAGCCGTCGGCGGCCTGCACTTCCTGCAGGATCGGGATCAGCTTGTCGCGCTTGGCGAAGCTGTGGCTTTCAAGGACTTTCCCCACTTTGCTGGGTACGCTCATCGAAGTTGCTCCTTGATTGAATTCTTGCGGGCGAAATATGCCGCTTTCTCTATGGAGAGAGTGATGTCTATCTGGTCCAGGAAGACCCCGGGCGGCAGCTTGAGCTGCGCCGGGGCCAGGTTTACTATCGCCCGCACGCCCGCGCGCACCAGCATGTCGGCCGCCTCCTGCGCGGCGGAGGCGGGCACCGTGATGATGCCCACCGTGGCCTTTTCCCGCGAGACGGTCCTTTCCAGCTGGCCGATATGGTGTACCCGGCAGCCCGAATAGACCCGGTCTACTTTTTCCGGGTCTAGGTCGAAGGCGGCCACGATGCAGAGGTTGGGTCTGCGCTTGAGGAAGTAGGAAAGTATGGCCTTTCCGAGGTTGCCCACCCCCACCAGCACCATCTTGGTCAGCGAGCCGGATTCCAGGTGCGAGTACAGCTCTCCCATGAACTCCTTTATGGGGTAGCCCCGCTGAGGGGTGCCCTTGAGGCGGAAGTTCATCAGGTCGCGGCGGACCTGCTCGGGAGAGACGCCTACCGCTCCGGCCAGCTCGTGCGAGAAGACGAACTCCGAGCCGGCCTCAAGCCTGGTGTGCAGGAACTGGCAGTAGCGGAAGAATCTCTCTACGGTGCGCTGTGGAATCCTGGTCATAACTCTCCTTATTTGGTGCGGCCTTCTACGTTGACCTGGTCTTTCTTAAGGGCGAGCAGCTCGGCGACCTTGGCCAGGAACTCCTTGGGTTTTATCGGCTTCTCCATGAAGGCGTCCACGGGCAGGAATTCCCCGTCCTTGGCGCCGAACTTCTGGGGCGAGGTCTCGTTGACCGAGGTGAGCATCATGATCGGGACGAATTTAAGCAGCTCGGTGCGGCGGAACTTCTGGGCGGTCTGGAAGCCTTCCGTGGAGTTGTCCATCATGACGTCCAGGATTATCAGGTCGGGGTTCATTTTGGAGGCTTTCTCGAAGCCCTCCTGGCCGTTGATCGCCGTCACAACGGTGTGGCCCTTGCCCTGCAGCACCACTTCGCAGGTGTCAAGGATGTCCTTGTCGTCGTCTATGCAGATTATTTTAGCCATACTTTCCTCCGGTCGCTCATCGTTTGAAACGTAACGCTACCTGCTTTATCGTTATTTATTAACGTTAATTCGGTAACGTTGACTACAAAAATAGTATACGTCATCGTTCCTGTTTTGTCAATACCTATTTTCTGTGCTGTGAATTTACGACGGAGCGGCATCGTTAATGCCGCGTTACACACAGGCGGGACAACCCGGAAAGGGCAGCGTTATGGAGCGTTACGGCCCCGTTATCGCCTCGGTTCCCTGACGCGGAGGCAGCTCCCCCCGCCCGGCCCGCTTGCTGGCCGAAAAAATAAGCGGCCCCCTCTCCAGGGGACCGCTTAAGTCTGTATTCTTATTTATAGCCAGGGTTCAGAGCTTGAACTTGGGCAGCTTTGCTTTGCCGGGGACGAGGTCCTTTAGCAGTTTCTCGGCTTTGCCGGCGACGCCCGCTTCGGCGTCCTTCAGCTTTTCGCCCAATTCCGCCTGCTTTTCCGCGGCCAGCCCTTCGAGCCTGGCGCGGTGAGGTTTCAGCGCCTCGTCTACCTTAGCCTTGGCCGCCTCCTGCGCTTTCTTCACTTCGGCGCCCATCGCCCCGGTGAAGGCCTTCGACAGGGCGTTGGCCAGGTCCGTGTTGACGGCCAGCCGGGGGCTGGAGACCGTGCCGGAGATATCCGCGCCTATGACGGCGGACGAAAGCCCGGCGAAAGAGGATTCTACGGCGGAGCGCAGCGGGGCGGCCTTTATGTTTTCCGCCCGGGGCTTGAAGGAGGCCCCGGCCAGGCGCGCCGCGGCTTTGCCGGCTATCTTCTCCCCTTCGGTGGCGAGCGTCGCCTCCAGGGCGCCGGTCCCGCCGGTGATGTCCACCATGAAGGAGGCCGGCGAACCGAGCCGCAGTTCTTTGACCGGCATGCCCGTATAGGAAAGCCGGGAGGCCGTTTTTATGATATCGCCGGTGGCGTCCAGGGAGGCGGAGAAGTCCAGCCTGCGGGCGCCCTTGGCGCCCTTTATGGCGGCCACCGTCGGACGGCCGTACACCTGCGGCTGGGTGGTCAGGCCTTCTACCGTGCCGCTGTAGCCGAGCGGGTCTTCAAGCCCGAGCTCGCCGGTCAGCTCCAGCCGCCGGACCAGTAACGTCGGGTAGGTCTTTTCTTTAGGGAAATGAACTTCGCGGCCGCGCCTGGCCTCGTTCTTAAGTACGCCCTTGGTGTTGGCCGGCATGTACTTCTTGGCTATGCCCATCCATTTCATGGCCAGGGCGGTCTTTTCGGCTATCACCGGGCCGGCGAGCATCCGGGCGATGGACTGCGTGTCCAGCGACGGCAGCTTCATCTTCGCCATCAGCGCCGCCATATCCCTGGCGCGGGCGTCCTCCACCGCTTTGAAGGCGTCCCCGGCCGCTGCGAGCGCGGCCTCCGCCTCCTCCTTGTCCTTCTTGAAATCGGCGGTGAGCGCTTTGACTTCCTTGGCTATCCCGGCGTACTCTTTGGCCTGCTTCAGCGGGTTCTTCTCGCCTTTGGCCTTCTCGTAGCGGGCCTTCAGCGCGTCGAGCCCGTCCTGGTATTTCTTCGCGTCGAAGCGCGCGGAGATGTCCGCGTAATCTTTCTGGTAGGTCTCCTCCATCTGCCGGGCCAGCTTTACGGATTCCAGCCCGGCGGGGTCCACCTTATAGTCGGCGGAGAGGTCCGCCTTGGCCTCCGAGGCGCGGTCCAGCGCGAAGCCCGTGGATTCGGCCTTCATCGACTCTACCAGCTCCGAAGACTCCTCTTTAACGAACGCCAGCCTGCCGGAGGTCTTGCGCGGGGTGCCGAAGCGCAGGCCTTTCAGGGAGGCCGCGTCCACCACCAACTTCTTCTCCAGCAGCGGCGCGCCCTCCGCCGCGAAGGAAAGCTCCGAGAATTCCAGCAGGTTGCTGTATTCGCTGCCGGAGTCGGCGACCGCAAGCCCGGTTATCCTGAGCGAGGGGTGGAGAAAGCTCGTCTCCAGGGAGGCGATCTCGGCCTTGGCTTTGGCGCCTTTCTCTATTCCTTTTATAAGGCCCCACTTCAGCAGCGGGTCGAAGGCGAAGAAAAAGAAAGCCCAGAGCAGTACCAGCAGGGCCAGGCGGGGCGCGACGTAGGACCAGCGCATATTACACCTCCCCCTTGAAGTACCAGTCCAGCAGCCACGAGGCCTTCAGGCCTTTTACCACCTTTGAATTCATCACCCGCGCGCGGAATTTATCGTTGTAGAACACCCCGAAGCGGCGCCCGGCGAAATATACCGGCGCGGCCAGCAGGGTCCCCAGCACCAGGCCGCCGGGGACCACAGTGTTGTTGAACCCGGTCCACGGCATTATGGGCATGTTGTAAAGTTTCGTCCAGAGCGGGCGCAGCGCCGAACTGGTGAGCAGCGCGTAGCCGATAGGGTCGCTGACCTTGTCGAGCAGCGGGTTGGCCAGGCTGACGGCGAGGACGGTGAGTATGGCCATGGGGATATTGACGCGGGTGGCCATCATGAGGACTATCAGCAGCTGCGCCGTGAGCGTGGCTTTTGGCATCAGGCCTATCAGGAAACCCAGCGTGATGCCGGCGCCTATCTGGCCCGGGGTGGTCTCGGCCGTCAGGCCCTGGAAGAACTGTCGGATTATGGCTATTGGGTTCATATTATCACTATATTAAAAGGGCGCCGGCCGGTTCAAGTTGGTATAATTTCTCCATGGCTATCCTCGAAATACTCCTTATCGCCCTCGGGCTTTCCATGGACGCTTTCGCCGTCGCGCTGGCCAGCGGCGCCACCATGAAGCGCCTCCACCTGCCGAACGCGCTGAAGATGGCGCTTTTCTTCGGCGGCTTCCAGGCGCTGATGCCGGTGGTAGGCTGGGCCGCGGGCCTGAGCATGAAAGATTTCATCTCGGGCTGGGACCACTGGATAGCTTTCGGCCTGCTCCTGGCCGTCGGCGGCAAGATGATCTACGAGGCTTTCAAGATCAAAGAGGAGGAGGAGTGCGGCGGGCCCAAGACCTGCCCGTTCGACACCGGCACCCTTACCGTGCTGGCCATAGCCACCAGCATAGACGCCCTGGCCGTGGGGCTCACTTTCTCCCTGCTGCAGCTTTCAATAATCGGGCCGGTGCTGGTCATCGGCGTGGTCACCTTCCTGATGTCCGTGGCCGGGGTTAAAATAGGCTCCGCCGGCGGCCATTTCTTCGAACATAAAATGGAAGCCGCCGGCGGGTTCATCCTCATCGCCATAGGTCTCAAGATCCTGCTCGGGCACCTCGGGCTATTCGGGGTTTGACGCCTGGTGCAGCGGCAGGTAGATGTCGAAGCGCGTGCCTGAGCCGGGCGCGCTGCGCACTACGATCTCTCCGCCGTGCTGCCGCACGATGCCGTGCACTATCGCCAGCCCGAGGCCGCTGCCTTTGCCCTCCGGTTTCGTGGTAAAGAACGGTTCGAAGATCTTTTCCCTCACCTCTTGCGTCATTCCCTCCCCGGTATCGGCCATTGTTATCAGGGCGGCGTCCAGGCATTGCCGTGTGCTGGGGAAACAGATCGCCTGGCGGGAAGCGGAAACGGAGAGCGTTCCCCCGCCTGGCATGGCGTCCCTGGCGTTGACGGCCAGGTTAAGAAGCACCTGCTCCAGCTGGCTCCTGCTGCACTTTACCATCAGCGGGCTGCCGGCGGTTTTGAGCTCCACCTTGACCGCTCCTCCTGCCAGGCGGCGGATAATATCCGCGGAGTTGTCGATCAGCGGGTTTATGTCTATCGCCTGCTCTTCGGCGCTGGCCTGCCTGGAGAATAAGTGGAGCTGCTTGGTGAGCCGTGCCCCCCGCTCCACCGCGACGCAGATCTCGGAGATGTCTCCGCCGGCGGAACTGCCGGGGGGCAGCGCCTTGGCTGCGGTGCTGCAATAGGCGCCTATCACACCGAGAATATTATTGAAATCATGCGAGATCCCGGCCGCGAAGCGGTTGAGGGCCTGCATCTTCTGCATCTGGAAGAGAGAAGACTCCAGTTTTTTCCCCTCTATTATCCTGGCGGTTATGGCGCAGACGGAAGCCAGGAACTTCTCCTCGGCCGCGTCGCGCCGGTGCCCCTGGTCCAGGTACAGGTTCAGCACGCCGATGACCTGCCCCCCCGATTTTATGGGCATGCAGTAGTGGCCGTGTGGGGTGATGCCCGGCGGGCGGATGTGGTGTCTTTCCTCCACCTCTCCGGCATAGACGGGCTCGCCCGTCTGGAGAACGGTGCCGCAGAGGCAGCGGCCGGGAGGCACGGTCCCGCAAAGGCGCTTATGCTCGTCCGAAAAGCCGGCGCTGGATTTAAGCCGCAGTTCCCCGTCCTCTACGAGGAAGATGGCGCCCTTGCGCTGCAGCGTGATAGGGGAATTGTCCAGTATTTCGCTCAGGATCCGGTCGAAGAGTTTCTCGGCGGAAAGAGTATGCAGGGAGGCGCTCCACAGGTCGTTGACGATCACGTGCAGCTTGCTGTCCAGGGCGTTCTGCTTGTCCAGCTTGGTCCTTTCCCCCCTGAGCAGCAGGTAGAGCGGCCCGAGGGCGAAGAGCAGCATCAGCAAAGGGTCCAGGAGGTAGCTGTACGTGTGGCCCCAGGCGCCGGAGTACGGCAGCAGCGTCATGACCGCCATTTCCGAGACCGCGAGGATGATTGAGGCTTTTATCAGCAGTCTTGTCACTTATCCTTGTCCTTAAACCACTTTTCCTTGCCGTACAACTTCTGGATGCAGTCCTCGCAGAGGCCGTGGGTGAAGCGCGCGTTGGAGCGCTCCTCCAGGTACACCTCCACTTTCTGCCAGAAGCCTTTGTCGTCGCGGATCTTCTTGCAGTTGGCGCAGATCGGGATGAGCCCCTGCAGGGTCCGCACCTCTTTCAGCGCGTCCTCCAGCTGGGTGTTCTTGGTGATAAGGGACAGGTGGCCCGTGACGATCTCGCTGAATTCCTCCATCAGGCGTACGACGGGGCCCTCGAAGGTGTTGGGCTTCTTGTCAAAAAGACAGATGCTGCCGAAGATGTCCCCGTCGGGGTAGACTATCGGCACGCCCGCGTAGGCGATGTAGCCGGCCTTCGCCCCTTCGCTTTCCTTCCAGAACTCGCTGGCCCTGGCGTCGGTAACTATCAGTTTTTCCCGCGCCTGTATCACGGCCGCGCAGTACGTCTTGCGGCCGTTCTTGGTGTTAATGAGGTCGTCCTGCTCGAACGGCCTGTCCGGGCCCGCGCTGACGCCTATGATGCGGATATTGTCTTCCTCCACCATGTTCACCGTCGCGGCCGACACCGCCGCCACCTGGGCCAGCAGCTCGGCGATGTTGCGCCATTTAAGGACGGCGATCTCGGGGATGCGTATTCTATGATGTTCGGCCATATATTCCTCAGACCGGCAGCTTTGACACGCTGACCCAGTACATTTCGAACTTCCGGGCCAGCTCCAGGAACTCTTCCAGGGAAGCCGGCTTGGTTATGTAGGAGGCCGCCCCGTTCTCGTAGCAGCGCACTATGTCCTCGTGGCGCGAGGAGGTGGTGAGCATTATCACCGGGATCCCGCGCAGGGTCTGGTCGGCCTTCAGCTTTTTCAGCACGGCCATCCCGTCCATCAGCGGCAGGGTGATGTCCAGCAGGATCATGGACGGCCGGAGGGGCTTGGCGGCCGAGTACCTGCCGGCGGCGTAGAGCATGTCCAGCGCCTCCTGGCCGTCGTGGGCCACGCTGACTTCGGAGATCACCGTGAATTCCTTGAAGGCGCGCTGGGCTATGAGCACGTCGTCCTCGTTGTCCTCCACCAGGAGGATGCTGAGCTTCGTCTGTTCCTTGACCATGATATCTCCTCGAGTCAGGGCTGTTTTCTGAGGTCCGCCGGGATAAGGATGTAAAAGACGGAACCATTCCCTTCCACGGACTCAACCCAGATTTTCCCGCTGTGCTCCTCTACTATCTTCTTCACTATCGCCAGGCCGGCCCCGGTGCCGCCGCCGTATTCCTGCCGGGAATGCAGCCGCTTGAACATCTTGAAGATCTCCTCGAAATACTGCGCGGGGATGCCTATGCCGTTGTCCTTCACTGAAAATTTCCAGTAGTATTCCCCGAACTTCTCCGCGGCCAGTTCTATCAATGGCGCCGGGGTGCTGTTGTACTTCAGCGCGTTGCTGATCAGGTTGTGGAACACCTGGCGGATCTTCACGGGGTCGCAGAAGATCTCCGGCAGCGTTTCCGGGACCTTCACCTCGGCTTTCCGCTCTTCGATAAGGGCCGCCAGCCCGGCGACCGCCTCGGCCGCCAGCCGGGCCGTGGAGGCGCTCTCGTAGGGGTTGCGCACGCGCGAGACGCGGGCGTAGCTGAGCAGGTCGTCTATCAGCCGCCGCATCCTGGACGAGGCCTTGACCACGCGGCCCAGGTAATCGGCCGCCTGCGGTTCCATCTTCGGGGCGTAATCGGTCAGGAGCATGCTGGAGAACATCTCTATGCCCCGCAGCGGCTCCTTGAGGTCGTGCGAGACCGTGTGGGCGAAGGCGTCCAACTCGCTGTTGACCATCTCTACTTCCTTGAGGTATTGGGCCAGGCGCGCTTCGGATTCCTTGTGCTGCGCCATGTCCTTGAGCACGGCCACTACCTGGCGGCGGCCCTCCGGCCCGGTAAGCGCCGCCGACATCATCACCGGCAGGCGCTCGCCTGTTTTAGCCAGCAGCCAGAGGTCGAGCTCTTTTATGTGCCCGCTCCAGGCCAGCAGGCTCAGGGGATCCGCCGCGCCCTCGGCCTGCGGTTCCAGGATGTCCTTCAGGTTCAGCGAGCCGGGCGGCGAGAAATCGTAGCCGGAAAAATCTATCGCCGCCTTGTTGGCCTTTATGACGGTCCCGCGCTCGTCGGTGATGATCAGCGGGTCGGGCATGCTCTCCACGATAGAGTCGAGGTACTGTTTGGAGACGGTGGTTTCCGAGAGGCCGCGGCTGAGCTTGTTGAAGCTTACCGCCACGTCGCCGAGTTCGTCGTGGGTGACCACGGGCACGGAGAAATTATAGTCGCCGTCGCGCACCTTCCGGATGCCTTCCCGCAGGAAGGAGACCTGGCTCAGGATGAGCCTGGTGAAGATAGCCGAGAGCGCCAGGGCCGTGGCCGCTATGGCTACCGCCAGGATCAGCAGTTTGAAAATTATATCCTTTTCCGCCTTGCGGGCCGGGGTGAGGGGCAGGCCTGCGCGCAGGAAGCCCGCCGTCTCCCCGGAGTCGGAGAGGCCTTCGAACAGGATGTCCTCGCCGGAGGCGCTTTTCCTGGCGGAGACCGGGATAACGGCCTCCACCACTTCTTCGCCGTTGTGGTACGTCCGCCTCGAGACGGACGCCCCGCCCCTGGCCGCGCGCTGCATCAGGGCGTCGGAAATATTGGTGCCGGCCAGCGCCACGTTGGTGTGGGCGATAACGGTGCCGTCGGCCGTTACGGCGGCGGCGTAGAGGGCCCCGGTCTTCTGGGCGAAAGCGTGCAGCGTCTTTATCCCCTCCAGCTCGAGCCGCTCGCTGAAAACCTTCTGGAGAGCGGGCGTAAGGTCGGAGGCCGCGGAGGCGGCGCCGTCCGCTATCTGGGCGCTCATGGCTTCGGTGACCGCCACGCGGGAGAAATAGATGTTGACCCACAGGGCCAGACCCATCAGCAGCAGGATAAAGATCAGGATCTTGAGGTAGAGCTTCATGGGAAAAAGTAACCGGCCTCGTCAATGATCGCGCGGGGAAATTGCAGGCGGCATCTTTTGGCCGCGGTGGCGTTGAGGGTTATTTCCTCTTTGCCGGGGAAGACCACTTCGGGCAGGGTTTCCCCCGCCTCCAGCCTAAGCGCCGCCTCGGCGGCCGCGGCGCCCATCTCCTTGAAGCTGAGGCCCACCGAGGCCGCCGCGCCTTCACGGGTCATCCCCTTGGTGGAGCCGTAGAAGGGGATGCCGTTGGACCAGGAGAACTCCCGCAGTATCAGCAGGTTTTCGGGCGTTATCAGCAGCGGGTCCGGCGGCAGCCAGAAGGCGTCCATTCCCTGCATCTCCCGGCGCAGTATAGAGGGCAGGTCGGAAGGGTCCTGCACCCGTATCGGCAGCAGCTGCATCCCGAGCGCCGCCCCGGCTTTGCCAATAACGCCGGCGAACTGCCCGAAATCAGGCGCCATCCACAGCACCTTCAGGGTCTTCAGGTCGGGCTGTATTGTCTTGAGCTTTGAAAGGATGGTGGTAAAATCCGGGATCAGGCTTATCTTTACGGCGGCGGCCAGGTCCCCGCGCTTAAGAAATATCCCGGGGGCCATGCAGTAGACTACCCGGGTGCCGGGCGGATAGTGGTAAGCGGCGGCCTTGCCGCCGAAAGCCGCCACCGTGCGGGTCTGCGGCGGCAGCTCCGGCTTTCCCTCTGAAAGTTTGTAATGGGCGACTTCGGGCCCGTAGGCGGCCTGGAAAGCGGAAAACGCCTCCATGTAGGCCCCGCCTTCGGAGGAGAGGACGGCGACGGTCTCGGCCGCGGCCCCGGCGGGCAGGGCTAGCAGGAGAGCCAGGAGGAGCGCTTTAAAACTCATAGGCCGCCTTTAGGAAAAGTTCCCTGGAGGCCGCCGGCAGGGGGGCGTGTCCGCCGTCATACGGCTGGAGGTAGGAGTCGCCGGAGCCCAAAAGGTCCTTTATCCCGATATCGAGCGAGAGGCGGGGCAGGAACCTGTCCTTCAGGTGAAAATTCGCGTCCAGGACGACCCGCTCGGAGAAAGCCTTTACGGCCCCCGTGGCGTAATAACCGTACCGCTTTGAAACGTAGACGGCCGACGGGTTAAGGCTGACGCCGGCCAGGAGGGGCAGGGAGGCGGAGGCGGTCAGCTTGTGGCGCGGGAAGGCGAGCATATACGAGGAATGCCCGGGGACGGCGTAGGGCGCGACGCGGTTGCAGTCAGTGTTCTGGTAGACGTAGCCGAGGTCTCCGCGCGTACTCCCGTTCTTGTATTTAACGGCGGCGCCCAGGCCCCTGGTGCCGGTCCTGCTGTAGTTCCGGTAGGTCTCCGCGCCACCGGTCAGCGTGTATACTATCGGGTCGTATATCGCCACATGGAAAAAATTCCCGGAGATGAAGAGATGGTCCGAAACCTTATAGCCGGCCTCCACTTCCGTGGATTTGGTCCTCTCCGGGTTTATGTCGTGATTGAGGCGGATGTTCTCTATCGAGGGGGCGCGGAAGGCCTCGCTGTAGATGGCTTTAAAATTAAAGTTATTGCGGACCCTGGTGGCGGCCAGGCGGGGCACGAGGGAGGAGCCGAAATGCGAGTTCCTGTCGTAGCGCACTCCCGCGGCGATATCCGTCTCCCCCGCTTTGAAAGCGGCCTGGGAGAAGAGGGCCAGGTTGTCGTATTTCTGCCCGGAGCCGGAGCCCGCCATGGACGCGGCGCCGGTTCCCTCTCCTATCCTTACGCTGTCGTTGTAATATTCGCCGCCGAGCATCCCGTCAAAGGCGCCGCCCGGCCGGTAGAAGGAATAGAGCGAGGCCGTAAGCCGGGAGGTCTTCTTGTCGTAGGGCAGGTGCTCGTCGTCCTCCCGCCACGGTTCGGCGGCTGCGTAATTCAGCCGGGGTTCTAGGCGGACCGAATCGGAGACGTCCCAGCCGTACTTGGCCTCGTAGAACACCGAACGGAAGCCCACGCGGCTCGAACCTGTGGACAGGACGCTGCCGAAGTGGTCTCTGTTCCGCAGGGAATAATCGTCTATTATCAGCCGGGACGAAAGCGGGCCGCGGGCGGCGTACAGGTTGACGCTCTTCGGGGACAGGTCCGAATTCCCGTTCAGCCCGTAGGAGGCGCCGCTAAAATCGGAGTAGCGCCGGTCGCTGCGCTGGGCGTCGCCCCAGAAAACCTTGGCCGAGACTTCCGTGCCGCCGAGGTCCTTGCCGTAGGTGTAGCCGGCGTAGCTCCTGGCCCTGGCCTTACGCCCGAGGCCGTAGGCCGCGTAGGCCTTGCTGCCGTTTATCGCCCGCGGCTGGCAGGTCTCTATCTTGATCACCGCCAGTTCCGCGAAGCCGCCGTAAACTACCGAGCCGGGGCCCTTTATGATCTCGACGCGCTCTATCTGGTCTACGGGGAACCTGTCGAACTGTATGGTCGAGTAAAGGGTTTCGTTGTAGGCCTGGCCGTCCCACAGCAGCAGGACCTTGCCCTCGTTGCCCCAGTTGCCGCGCACGCCGAGGCCCAGGTTGCCCTGCACGTCCACCCCGAACTCGAATTCAGGCACCAGCTTCAGCACGTCGATCAGGTCCCTGGCGCCGGAGGCCTGTATTTCTTCGCGCGTGATGACGGTCACCAGTCCGGGCGCTGCGCGCAGGGGCAGGGCGCTGCGCGTGGCGACCGAGGTTTTTATATTGAGGCTTTCTTCCAACGAGGACTTTTCGAGGCTGAAAAACTCCGCCTCGCTGTCCTGGCCGGCGCAAGCCGGCACGCAGAGCGAGAGCGCGAGAAAGCACTGTATGAACGGTTTATTCTTCATTCCCCTGACCCCGCTGTAAATCTATAAAATTAAGGACGGCCCCGCAAGGACGCCCCTGCGCGGCCGCTAAGGCTGGGGCGGCACTATTAAAACCGCGGCAAAGTACGCTATGACGCCCGGCAGTATGGCCGTGGCCAGCATCAGGAAAACGAAGGCGAGGCGCAGGATGACCGGGTCGACTTCGAAATATTCTCCCAGGCCGCCGATAACGCCCGAGAAGACCTTGTTGTTTTTGCTGCGGTATAAGTGTTTCACAATAGATACTATATAATAAGGCCGCTTTTCGCACAAGTGGCGGCCCGCGGCTCCGTGCGCCGCTGCCCGCGATTATAGTAGAATTGGACCGATGAAATATGACGTCATCGTGGTCGGGGCCGGCATAACCGGCGCCGCCGTCGCCAGGGAGCTCTCCCGCTACCGGCTGGACGTGCTGCTGCTGGAGAGGGAGGCGGAGCCGGCCTTCGGCGTTTCCAAATCCAACAGCGGCATCATTCACGCCGGCACCCAGAATCCCCCCGCCTCCCTTAAAGGCTGGCTCTGCGTAGAGGGCAACCGCCTCATGCGCGAGGAGCTGGCTGAGGACCTGGGCCTGAATTTCGTGCAGTGCGGGCAGCTGGTGGTGGCCTTCGAGGAGTCCGACGTCAAAGAGCTTGAAAAGATCAAGGCGGACGGCGAAGCGCTGGGGATCAGGGGCATGGCGCTGGTGGACCGCGCCTGGCTGGACGCCAACGAGCCCAACCTGGGGCCCGAGGTCAAGGCCGCCCTGCTGGTCCCCTCCGCCGGCATCATCAGCCCCTACCGCTTCGTCTACGCGCTGGTGGAGAACGCCGTCAGGAACGGCGTGCAGCTTAAGACCTCCTGCCGGGTTACGGGCATCACCCGCATAGAAAAAGGCGGTTTTTACGTGGAGGCCGGCGGCCAGGTACATACCGCCAGGTTCCTCGTCAACGCGGCCGGGCTGGCCGCCGACGAAGTCTCGGCCATGGCTGGCGCCCCTACTTTCAAGATACACCCCCGCAAGGGCGAGGAATACCTGCTCGACAAGAAGCGCGAACACATCGCCAACCGGATAATTTTCCCCCTGCCGTCCCGGACCTCCAAGGGCATCCTGATCATCAAGACTTCCGACGGCAATCCTATGATCGGCCCCACCGCGCACGAGACGGAGGACAAGGCGGACCTCTCCACCACCGACGAGGGCCTGGCCGAGGTGCTGGCCGGCGCGCGCCGCATGATGCCTTCCATAGAGAAGAGCGACATTATCGCCTATTTCGCGGGCCTGCGGCCGGCCGCGGGCAAGGACTTTGTCATCCGCCACGAGGATTCGGCGCCGGGCCTGGTTAACGCGGCCGGCATCCAGTCCCCCGGCCTTACCGCGGCCCCCGCCATAGCCGCCATGGTCGCCGGCATCCTGAAGGACCACGGCCTGCGCCTCGAGCCGAAGGCCGAGTTCCACCGCCTCCGGCCCAAGCCGGCGCACCTGTTCCAGGTGACCCTCGCGGAGACCCGCCACCTTATAGAGAAGAACCCGGCCTACGGCGACATAGTCTGCCGCTGCGAGCTGGTCTCGGCGCAGGAGGTGCGCGACGCGGTAAAGCGCGGCGCCCGCACCCTCGACGGGGTGAAGTTCCGCACCCGGGCCCAGGCGGGCCGCTGCCACGGCGGGTTCTGCACCACCCGCATCATGAAGATCATGCATGAGGAGCTGGGCCTGGCCGCGACGGAGATCACCAAGCGCGGCCCCGGCTCCGAGCTCATAAAGGAAGAAAGAAAATGAACCTGATATACTTGCGCCACACCACGCCGAAAGTGAAAAAGTTCATCAAGAAGGAACTGCGCGGCGAAACGGACCGCTCCATCTACGATATCGAGGCCGGCGACTGCTGCCTTTCCCCCGCCCCGGCCAGGCGCCGGGATTACCTGGTGACTTTCCTTAACGACGTCTCGCCCGAGATGCTGGCCTTCGTCTACAGGACCGGCGGCGCCGACCTGGACCTCAATTAACTCCGGCGATGAAAGAGCGCGAACTGGTCATAGTGGGGGGCGGGCCGGCCGGCATGGCGGCCGCGCTGGCCGCGCGCGCCGCCGGCGTGCGCGACGTGCTGCTGCTCGAGCGCGACCAGCACCTCGGCGGCATCCTGAACCAGTGCATCCACCCCGGCTTCGGCCTGCATCACTTCAAAGAGGAGCTCACCGGCCCCGAATACGCCGACCGCTTCGTCCGCCTGGTCAGGGAGGATCCGGCCATAGAGGTGAGCCTGCGCTCTTTCGTGGTCAAACTTACCGGCGCCAGGGAGCTCTCCTTCCTCCGCCCCGGCGCGCTGGAGGAAGTTAAAGCCCGGGCCGTGATACTGGCCACCGGCTGCCGCGAGCGCACGCGCGAGATGATAGCCATCCCCGGCTCGCGCCCCGCCGGCGTCTTCCCGGCCGGCCTGGCCCAGAAGATGGTCAATATCGAAGGCTGGATCCCCGGGAGGGAGGCCGTCATCGTCGGCTCCGGAGATATCGGCCTGATCATGGCCCGCCGCATGGCGCTCGAAGGCGTCCGGGTGAAGGCCGTGGTGGAGATACAGAAGACCAGCCGCGGCCTGGTGCGCAACGTGGTGCAGTGCCTCGAGGATTTCGGCATCCCCCTTTATTTCCAGCACCGGGTTTCCATGATCCATGGCCGCGACCGCGTGGAGAAGGTAGCGGTAGTAAAAGTGGACGACGATTTTAAGGATCTGCCAGGCACGGGGTTCGAGATCGCCTGCGACACGGTGCTTGTGTCGGTGGGCCTTATCCCCGAGAACGAACTGCTGGAGATGGCCGGCGGAGAGATAAACCGCCGGACCAACACCCCGGTGGCCCCCGCCGTTAACCTCACCTCCGTGCCGGGGATCTTCGCCTGCGGCAACGCGTGCAAGGTTTACGACCTGGCCGATTCCGTGACCAAGGACAGCGAGCTGGCGGGCAGGCTGGCGGCGGAGTATCTGGGCGCTGCCGCATGAAGAGAACGATGACCTGCATAGAATGCCCCAAGGGCTGCACGCTCGAGATCGAGGCGGACGGCGCCCGGGTCATCAGCGTGAGCGGCCACCAGTGCCGGCGCGGCGACAAGTACGCCCGGCAGGAGACGGAAGCTCCCATGCGCACGCTCACCACGTCGGTGCTGACCCGCGGCCTGGAGCTGAAGATGCTTCCCGTGCGCACCTCGCGCCCTATCCCTAAAGATAAACTTTTTGAAGCAATGGACGCTATCAAGCGCCTGACGGTGACTTCCCCCGTGAAGGCCGGGGCCGTGGTGGCCACGGATTTTCTGGGCCTCGGGGTGGACCTGGTGGCCTGCCGGCCCCTGGAGAAACTGTGAAGCGGGCCGCGCTGGCCCTGGCGCTCTGCCTGGCCGCCTGCGCGCCGGCGCCCGGCCCGGAGGATAAAACTATGGACGAAAAGATAAAAAAGCTCACCCCCCTCCAGTATGACGTGACCCGCAACTGCGGCACGGAGCCGCCGTTCAAGAACGAATACTGGGACAACCACCGCGCCGGCATCTACGTCGATATCGTGAGCGGAGAGCCGCTGTTCTCGTCCTCGGACAAGTTCGATTCCGGCTCCGGCTGGCCCAGCTTTACGCGGCCGCTGAAGGAGGAGACGGTGGAGGAGAAGACGGACGCGTCGCTCGGGATGAGCCGCACGGAGGTGCGCTCGAAGTCCAGCGATTCCCACCTGGGGCACGTTTTTTCCGACGGCCCGGCCCCCGGCGGCCTGCGCTACTGCATAAACTCCGCCGCGCTGCGGTTCATCCCCGCGGAGGAAATGGAGAAGGAAGGCTACGGGGCCTACCTTCCGCAGGTGAAGAAAGACAAATAGCCGGCCAGCCCGGCCCGGCGGATTTGACACACGCCGCGCTTTTTCTTAGATTATATGTATACGCCGCAGTTCGTAATCGATGGCCGCAGTTGTCGGGACCACCTCACGGCGCTCGCTTTCAGGCTTCTATAAAATGTTACTGGTCCTACTCTCCATTATCCTGCTGCTCGCCAGCTCCGCTCTTGCGCTTTTCTTTTCCCGCGAGCCCTCCAGGGCGCAGGACGCCGGCGCCTACGGGGCGGTCGCGGCCTCCGCGCTCGGGCTCTGGGCCGCCGTGCGCACGCTTGCCGCCGGCTCGGCCGAAACGCTCTCCCTCCCCTGGTCCGTGCCGCTCGGCTCCCTGAGCTTCTGCCTCGATCCGCTTTCGGCCCTTTTCCTTGTGCCGGTCTTCCTGCTCACCGGGCTGGCGGCCGTTTACGGCGTCGGCTACCTCAGGTCTTACGCCGGATCCAAGCCGCTGGGCCTGGCCTGGGCGGCCTTCAACACGCTCACCGCCGCGATGGTGCTGGTCTTCACCGCCGCCAACGCCGTGCTGTTCCTGCTGGGCTGGGAGCTGATGGCCGCAGCCTCTTTCCTGCTGGTGCTCTTCGAGCATGACAAGGCCCAATCCCGCAAGGCGGGATTCATCTATCTCGCCGCCGGCGGCGCCGGCGCGCTGCTGCTGATGGCGGCCTTCGCCCTGCTCGGGGCCGGCTCGCCCCTGCTGGACTTCGCCTCTTTCCGCACCCCTTCCGGGACGGCGGCCTCGGCCATTTTCCTGCTGGCCCTGGGCGGCTTCGGCCTGAAGGCCGGCTTCATCCCCCTGCATGTCTGGCTGCCCGAGGCCCACCCGGCGGCGCCCAGCCATGTGTCCGCGGTGATGAGCGGCGTGATGATAAAGACCGGCATCTACGGCCTGATCCGCGTGCTGGTTTTTCTCGGCCCCTGGCAGGAATGGTGGGGCTGGACGCTGCTGGCCGCGGGCTGCGTCTCCTGCGTCCTCGGCGCGCTGTTCGCCCTGGCCCAGCACGAGCTCAAGCGGGTGCTGGCCTATTCGAGCATAGAGAATATAGGGATAATCCTGGCGGCCGTCGGGCTGGGCATGGTGGGCGCCGCGCACAATGCCGACCGCCTCGCGGCGCTGGCCTTCGCGGGGGCGCTGCTGCACGTGTTTAACCATTCGCTTTTCAAGGGCCTGCTCTTCATGGGCGCCGGCGCCGTGCTGCACGGGGCCGGCACGGCCGAGCTGGACGCGCTCGGCGGGCTCGCCAAAAAAATGCCCCGCACCGCGCTGCTCTTTATCGCCGGAGCCGCGTCGGCCTGCGCGCTGCCCCCCTTTAACGGCTTCGCCGGGGAATTCCTGGTGTACCTCGGGGCCTTCAAAGGCATCAGCTCTTATCCTGCCGTGGCGCTGGCCGGGGTGCTGGCCGGGCTTTCCCTCGCCGTCGCGGGGGCCCTGGCCGCCGCCGCTTTTGCGCGCGCCGCCGGCGCGGCCTTCCTGGGCGAGCCCCGCACCGAGCGCGCCGCCGCGGCGCATCCCCCGGACGGCCTGATGCTGTTCTCCATGTACGCCCTGGGAGCGCTGTGCCTGGCCGTGTGCGCCGCCGCCCCGCTGCTCCTCGTCCCGCTGGTCTCCGCCGTGGGGGCCGGTTTCGGCGGAGGTTTCGGCGCCGCCGCCGCCCTGGAAGTTCCCGGGCCCCTGGTGTATATCTCGGCGGGGGCGCTGCTGCTGGCTGCGGTGGCCGCCATAGCGGCGGTCAAGCGCCGCTCCATGTTCCCCGCCGCGCGCACGGCCGACGTGCCCACCTGGGACTGCGGCTACGCCGCCCCGACGGCCAGGATGCAGTACGGGGCGTCCTCCTTCGCCCAGCCGCTTACCGATTTCTTCCAGCCGGTGCTGCGCAAGCTAGGGCAGTACCCCGTAATCGCCGAATATTTCCCGGGCAAGGCCTCCTTCTCCACCGAGGCCCAGGCCGTGGTCTATAACGCCGTCTACGCCCCGGCGGCGGCCCGCATACGGGACCTGGCCTACAGGTTCAGCTGGCTGCAGCACGGGCGCCTGCAGATCTATATCATGTATATCGTCGTGACCCTGCTGGGGCTTTTACTATGGAAATTGTAAAACCCCTCACCCAGTACCTCGCGGCGCTGCTGCTGGCGCCGCTGCTGCCCGGCATCATCAACCGGGTCAAGGCCTTCTTCGCCGGCCGCCGGGGCCAGCCGGTGCTGCAGCTCTATTACGACCTCTACAAGCTGCTGCAGAAAGCGCCTGTCTACAGCCGCACGACCACCTGGGTTTTCCGGGCCGGCCCGGTGATCGGCCTGGCGGCCATCCTTACGTCGCTGGCCGTGCTGCCCTTCGCCGGCAGGCCTTCCTTCCTGGCTTTCGACGGGGACTTCATCTTCCTGCTCTACCTGCTGGGCCTGGCCCGCTTCGCCACGGTGCTGGCCGCGCTGGACACAGGATCGGCCTTCGAAGGCATGGGCGCCAGCCGCGAGATGCAGTTCGCCGTCTTCGCCGAGCCCGCTTTCTTCCTGGGCCTGGCCGCGCTGGCCCGCGTCACCGGGCAGACCTCCCTGGCCGGCATGTTCGGCGTGCTGACCGGTGACCTGTGGCGCACCGCCGCGCCGGTGCTGGCCCTTCTGACCGCCTCTTTCTTCATCGTCCTGCTGGCCGAGAACTCGCGCGTGCCGGCCGACGACCCGAACACCCACCTCGAGCTGACCATGATCCACGAGGTGATGGTGCTCGACCACAGCGGCCCGGAGCTGGCCTATATCCTTTACGGCGCGGCGCTGAAGCTCTGGTTCTTCGGGGCGCTCATCGCCTGCATGGTGCTGCCGCGCCACAGCGGCTCCTGGGCCGGCGACACCGGGCTTTTCCTGCTGGCGATGGCCGGCGTGGCCGCCGCGGTAGGGGTGGTCGAGTCCGTTATCGCCCGGCTCCGCCTGATCAAGGTGCCCTATATGCTCATAACCGCTTTCGCATTCTCGACGCTGGCGCTGATCTTCCAGATGGGACGCTGATGCATACTTTCGCCGAACTTATAATCGTTTTCGTCATACTGCTGGACCTCGCGCTGGCCGTTACCGGCTCGCTGTCGTCGTGCATCCGGCTGGTGGCCGTGCAGGGCGTGGTGGCGGGCATCCTGCCGCTGCTGGCCGGTTCCGGCACGCCGCACGCCCGGACGGCGGCCTTCGCGGCCTTCATCATCCTGCTCAAGGGCGTGGTGTTCCCCTGGCTGCTCACCCGCGCGCGCGACCGCTCCGGCGCCCGCAAGGACGTGGAGCCGCTCATCACCTACCCGGCCTCCATCATGCTCTGCCTCGGCGCCTTCATCGCCTCCTCCTGGCTGGGCTCGCGCCTGCCGCTGCCCGAGACCAACGTGGCCTGGATCGTCCCGGCGTCGCTGGCGACCATCTTCACCGGCTTCCTGCTCATCACCACGCGCAGCAAGGCCATCACCCAGGTGCTGGGCTACCTGGTCATCGAGAACGGCATCTATATTTTCGGCCTGGCGCTGTTCGTGGAGCAGCCGCTGATGGTGGAGCTGGCCATCCTGCTCGACGTGTTCGTGGCGGTGTTCGTAATGGGCATCGCCATTTTCCATATCAGCCGCGAGTTCGACCATATCGACACGGCGGAGCTTTCCGAGCTCTCCGACTGGCGCCGCGGGGAGTACGGCAAATGATCAAAGCGCTGATGCTCCTGCCGCTGGCCGCCGGCCTCCTGTCCTTTTTGGTGCGGGGCGACCTCGCGCGCCGGTCGCTGCTGCTGTGGACGGCCAGGGGCCACGCCCTGCTGACCGCCCTGCTGCTCTATACTTTCGTTTCCGCCCGCAGCGCCCTCGGCTCCTTCCCCCCGCCCGTTCCCGGCGAATGGTTCGCCTACGACGCGCTGGGGCTGCTGTTCCTCTGCACCACTTCCGCTCTCTTTCTGGGGGCCGCCCATTACGCGGTGGCCTACCTGGCTTCCGAGAAGCGCAATCCCGGTGAGGACGCCGAGGACGGGTTCATCTTCAACAACGCGCCCGAGACGGTGTTCACCGGCTGCCTGCTGCTCTTCCTGGCGGCGATGACCGCCGTGACTGCCAGCCGCCACCTGGGCCTGCTCTGGGCTTTCGTCGAGGCGACCACGCTGCTCTCGGCGCCGCTGATCTACTTCCACCGCCACAAGCGCTCGCTGGAGGCTACCTGGAAGTATCTGCTGATCTGCTCCGTCGGCATCGCGCTCGCGCTGATGGGCAACCTCTTTCTCGGCGCGGCCGGCCTGAAGAGCGGCGCCGGCCTGGACCTGGGCGGCCTGCTCGCCGGGGCCGACCTGCTGGACAAGCCCCTGCTGAAGGCGGCTTTCCTCTTCCTCTTCGTAGGTTACGGCACCAAGATGGGGCTTGCCCCCTTCCACACCTGGCTGCCCGACGCGCACAGCGAGGCGCCGGCGGTGGTTTCGGCGCTGCTTTCCGGCGCCCTGCTCAACTGCGCCTTCCTCGGCATCCTGCGCGCCGGCTCGGTCTGCTCGGCCGCCGGGCTTGCGGATTTCTCCGGCGGGATCCTGGTCCTCTTCGGGCTGTTCTCCCTGGTGACGGCGGCTCTCTTCATGCTGGGCCAGCGCGACTACAAGCGCCTGCTGGCCTATTCGAGCATCGAGCATATGGGCATACTGGCCATCGGCGCCGGCCTGGGCGGCGGGGCCGTCTACGGCGCGCTGCTCGGGGCCGTCAGCCATTCCCTGGTCAAGGCCGGCCTCTTCTTCACCTCCGGCGTGGTGCTGGCCGCCGAGAAGACCAAGCGCATCGCCGACGTGCGCGGTCTGTGGCGCCGCGCGCCCCGCACCGCGGTGCTCTGGCTGGGCGGGTTCTTCCTCATCACCGGCCTGCCGCCTTCCGGCATCTTCCTCTCCAAGTTCGTGATCCTCCGTGAGGCGCTGGCGGGCCGGCATTACTTGCTGGCCGGGGTCTTCCTCGTCTTCCTGGCGCTGCTGTTCGCCGGGATGGCCAAGGTCTTCATCTCCATGACCTTCGGCGAGCACGAGGCCAGGCCCGGCGAGAAAGCTTTTAAGGAGCCCTCCGGGATGCTGCTGCCGGCGGCCGTTTTCTTCGCCTGCGTAATGTTCATCGGCCTTTTTATCCCGGACTGGCTGCACCGGCTGCTCGAGGGGGCGGCGCTTAACATATGAGGACCGAACACCTTTCCCGCTTCGACTTCGCCTCCGCGGCCGTGGACCCGGAGCTTTTCCTGGAGACCGCGGGCTCGCGGCTTAATGCCGGCGGCCGGGCGATCGCTTATTTCGCCGTGCCGGACAACGGCATCTTCAGGCTGGTGCTGGCCGTGGCTTTCGACCGGGAGGGCCGGCTGGAGGTATATTCCGCCCCGGCGTCGGGGTCGTTCAGGTCCCTGACCCCCTCTTTCCCGGAGCTGCACCTTTTCGAGCGGGAGATCTACGAGACCAGCGGCCTCAAGCCCGAGGGGCATCCCTGGCTGAAGCCGATACGCTTCAATACGCCGGGCTCGGTGCCCGGCGTGACGGAGTATTTTACCGTGCACGGCAGCCAGGTGCACGAGGTGGCCGTCGGCCCGGTGCACGCCGGGGTCATAGAGCCGGGGCATTTCCGGTTCCAGTGCCACGGCGAGCGCGTCTTCCACCTGGAGATCATGCTCGGCTACCAGCACCGCGGCGTAGAGGCGCGCCTGTCCGCCGGCCCCGACGCGCGCTCGATACATTACGCCGAGACGCTGGCCGGGGACACTTCCATCGGCCACGCCTGGGCCTACTGCGGCGCCGTGGAGGCGCTGGCCGGGGTGAACGTCCCCCCGCGGGCGCAGGCGCTGCGCGGCCTGATGCTGGAGCTGGAGCGCCTGGCCAACCACACCGGCGACCTCGGGGCCCTGGCCGGCGACGTGGCCTACCTGCCGACAGCTTCTTTCTGCGGCCGCCTGCGCGGCGATTTTCTCAACATGACGGCGCTGGTCTGCGGCAACCGCTTCGGCCGCAACATGCTCAAGCCGGGCGGCGTGAATTTTGACCTGGATTTCGCGCTGATCAAGGAGTTGAAACTGCGGCTGGACAACACCTACCGCGACGTGGAGAACGCGGTGTCGCTGCTGTGGGAGACCGGCTCGGTGACGGACCGCCTTGAGGAGACGGGCGTGGTGTCCAAAGAGGTGGCGGAGGGGCTGGGCATAGTGGGGCCGGCCGCGCGCGCTTCCGGCGTGGGTCTGGATACGCGCCGCAACTTCCCTTACGGCCCCTACGAGGATTTTACGATGTCGGTCTCGGGCAGCGGGGACGTGTATTCCCGCGCCTACGTGCGCTGGCTGGAGATACAGAAGTCGGTGGAACTGGTCGGCGGCTGGCTGGACGCCCTGCCGGAAGGGCCGATAGAGACCGAGTGCGGCCCGCTGGCGCCCGGCAGCGCCGCCGTGTCGCTGATAGAGGGCTGGCGCGGCCAGATCTGCCACTTCGCGCTGACCGGCGCCGACGGGCGGTTCCGGCACTACAAGGTGGTGGACCCGTCCTTCCATAACTGGCAGGCGCTGGCGATGGCGCTGCGCGGCGGCGAGATCTCTGATTTCCCGCTGTGCAACAAGAGCTTCAATCTTTCCTACTGCGGGCGTGACCTATGATAAGGGCTTTGCTGGCGAGGATCAAACAGGGCTACCGGACCATGGCGTTCCCGTCCCCGGAGATAAAACTGCCGCCCCGCTACCTCGGGCGGCCGAAGGTGAAGTCTTACAAATTGGAGCGGGCCGCGCTGGCCTGTCCATACGGGGCCATCACCGCGGGGCCCGGCGCCGGGCTGGACCTCGGGCGCTGCGTTTTCTGCGGGGCCTGCGCCGCGGCGGACCCGGGCGCCATAGAATTTACGCGCGAGCACCGGCTCTGCGCCCGGGAGCGCAAAGACCTGGTGCTGTCGGACCGGGGCTACAGGCGGGCCGAGGCGCTGGGCGGGCAGCTGCGGCGCATGTTCGGGCGTTCTTTCCGGCTGCGGCAGGTGAGCGCGGGCGGCTGCGGGGCCTGTGAGGCCGACTGCAACGTGCTGGGGACGCCGGGTTGGGATATGGGGCGGTTCGGCGTGCAGTTCGTGGCTTCGCCGCGGCACGCGGACGGTATCCTGATCACCGGGCCGGTGTCCAAGAACATGGAGCTGGCGCTGCGCAAGACCTATTTCGCGGTGCCTTCGCCTAAAGTTGTCATCGCCTGCGGCTCCTGCGCCATCTCCGGCGGGCCTTACGCCGGCCACGAGGAATGCGCCGGCATCCCCCAGGACATCCCGGTGGACCTCTACATCCCCGGCTGCCCCCCCCACCCCGCCACCATCCTCGACGCCCTCCTCCGCCTGATCGGCAGAATAGACTAAATTCACGATCCAACTCTCGTTGCGGGGCTGGGCTGGGTCTGGTCCCGCGCTCCTGGCTGACCGCAGGGAAACCGTTGCGCGGTTTCCCCCCCGCCTTTCGGAAAATTATGGCGGGGCCCCCCTTTCCCCAAAGTCGCGCGGGACCAGACCCAGCCCAGCCCACTATATACCGTCAGCTTCTAAGGCGCAGGCCCTCTTCCCCAGCGCACGCTTATGAGCGAACGACGAGCCGGTCTGCGCCGCTCCATTGTGGTATATAAAAAATTGGGCCTCCACTTTTGGGCGGGAGGCCTTGCCAAGTAGAGTATAGCAGGCGGGGCGCAGAATTCAATGGATATTAGGTTACACACGGCGATTTATATTTATGGTTGACAGGGAAGTGGGAAGTTGTATAATTTGGGAATAGCGGCGACTTGAGGAATGTCAAATGATCAAACTCCTACTGCCCCTCCTTTTCCTTGCCCCCGGACCCACCTATGCGGCCCAGCCGCAGTTCAGCCTTGACGCCGCAGACCTGCAGACCCTGCGCGCGCTCCAACTGCCCGAGGCGCCCGCCGTCTCCGTCCCGCTGCGCGCCGGGAACCGCGCCGACGAACGCTATTTTAACGCCTATGTGCTCAAGGCCATAGACTACCTCCGGACCAACTACGGTCTGCTGGGCTACGACATCAGCTCCATCCTCACCCACGACATCGAATATCACACCTTCGGGACCCTCAAGGCCCGCCACGCCCCGTGGACCATGTGCGTGGCCGCCCAGATGGAGATCATCCTCACAGCTTTCGATATCTATGCCCGCGAGACCGGAGACTACTCCGTCTATAATTACCTGCCCAAGCGCAGCTTCGAGGGCCTGGCCATAACTGACCTGAAGGGCCATATCTGGGTCAACCACGCTTTCAACGCCGATGGCACGGCGGACGCGCTCATCAACTTCGGCATGGGCGAGCGCCGCCTCTTCGAGAACCTGCAGCCCGGGGATTTCGTCAACATCAACCGCACCACCCGGACCGGCCACGCGGTCACGTTCATCGGCTACATCAGCAAGACGGGCAAGATGCTGGCCGCCTACGGGCCCGAAGTGGTCGGGTTCAAGTATTTCTCTTCGCAGGGCCTCAAGGAGGCCGGCAAGGGCGGCTTTGACTACCGCTACGCGGTGTTCAGCCAGCACGGCTGCCCCGAGATGCCCTACAAGCGCGACTGCAACGTGATCTACTCCAAGGACCAGACCTATCTCAATACCGGCACCATGCTGGCCCCTAAGTTCTGGACCGGCGTAATGCCGCAGGCCGCCGCCGAGGACCTCGGCGAGACCGTGCTCAACCGTAACTACTTCAACGGGATGACCATAGACGATTGATTGGGTTAGGGAGGAAAAATGAAAGTACTTATAGCTTATTATTCCATGTACGGCCATATCCAGGCGATGGTCCAGGCCGCGGCCGAAGGCGCGTCTTCGGTGAAAGGCGCGGAAGTGACCATAAAACGCGTTCCCGAGACCCTGTCCGCGGAGGTGCTGGGCAAGATGGGCGCGCTGGAAGCGCAGAAGGCGCAGGCCGCCGTGCCGGTCTGCACCCCCGAGGACCTGGCCGCCGCCGACGCCATTATTTTCGCCACCCCCACCCGCTTCGGCAACATGTGCGGGCAGATGCGCCAGTTCCTGGACTCGACCGGCGGGTTATGGATGAAAGGCGCGCTGGTGGGCAAGGTAGGCAGCGTCATCGCCAGCTCCGCCACGCAGCACGGCGGGCAGGAGTCCACCATCCTCTCCTTCCACACCACGCTGCTGCACCACGGCATGGTTCTCGCCGGCCTGCCGTATTCCTTCCAGGGCCAGACCGGCATAGATGAAATGAAAGGCGGCTCCCCTTACGGGGCCACCACCATAGCCGGCGCCCAGGGCGAACGCCTGCCCAGCAAGGTGGAACTGGACGGCGCGCGCTACCAGGGCCGCTACGTCGCCGGGTTGGCCGAAAGGCTGGCCGGGTTCAAGATCGGCTAAGGTTCCTGTGAAAAGAAAAAAGCCCGGGCCGTCCCGGGCTTTTTTGCATGGCCGGATCCGCGTCAGCGCGCCGCCGTAGAGGGCGGATCCTTGTAGCCGGCCAGGAAGAACAGGGCGGCGCAGATGGAGCCCAGCCCGTCGGCCAGCATGTCCTTCTGCGCGTCCCAGACGTCGCCCTGGCTGCCCAGGAAGGCTATGCCGGCGGCCGGGTCGGCCGCAGCCGCGTACCACCATTCTATTATTTCATAGACGGCGGCCACGGTGAAGATAGCCGTTACCCCGATGAAGGCCAGGAGGCCTTTTGACCGGGTGTAGCCTTTGCGCCAGATGAACTCGGCTATGGGGTAGGCGTAGAAGCCCACCGAGAAATGGGCGATGCGGTCGAAGTGGTTGCGCGTGAAGCCGAACAGGTCGGTCACGGCGCCGAACGGCACCCGCTCGAAGGTGTAATGTCCCCCCGCCGTGTGCAGGAAGAGCAGGACGCTCATCAGCAGGTAGGAGGTGTTGGAGAAGGCGAAGCGCCGGTAGGTGGAGACCAGCGCCAGGACTATCATGACCATGGGCAGGTTCTCGGCGAACCAGACGTCCCGGCTGTACGGGTTTATGGCCATCGCGAGGAACCACGCGGCATAGGCGGCCAGCAGCAGATGCGGAAGTTTAAGTTTCATTAAATGCCCCTTCAAGTGATAAACCGCGCAGCCGCGACCGGGCTGGGTTAGCAAAACCGTCTCGGAGCCCGAGGCTTGCGTAAGCGCCGAGGGCGAGAGACGAGCGGCGGG